>Ga0209157_1000794_pt1 | contig 26785 bp, 25 predicted proteins | sample GraSoiAngelo_135_FD_185892 | JGI IMG/M metagenome (GOLD analysis project Ga0209157, IMG submission 185892) | Grasslands soil microbial communities from the Angelo Coastal Reserve, California, USA - 14_0929_05_40cm (SPAdes) (version 2) | ecosystem: Environmental > Terrestrial > Soil > Grasslands ...
GTGATTGTCTCCGCAACGGTTCCGACTTCCAGCGTCAGATTCACCACGGCTTCCTGACCGACCACCAGATTGATTCCGCGCCGCACTTGCTGCTTGAAGCCTGCCAGTTCTGCGGTGATTTCGTAGGCGCCCACCGGAAGAAACTGCACACTGTAAGCACCGGTCTCGTTCGTTAGAGCCGTGCGCGTCAGTCCGCTCTCGGTGTGCTTGGCCGTAACCATCACGCCCGGTATGACCGCTCCGCTGATATCGCGCACGACGCCCGAGATGGTTCCTGTAGAGCCTTGCGCAAAAACCAGACAGCTTCCCAAAGCGATCAATCCAACGATCGCTGTTCCAAATCTGAAACCCTTCATTCCATCCTCCTTCTTGTTATGGGCTCTGTCATTCGAACATTGGTCCCCTACCTTTAATTTCTTGGTCAGATTACTTAATGATGGCAAATTAAGGCTGGGTTTCGGAATTTGTCAATGATTCTGTCGCGGATTTTACATTTTGGTCTAAAAAATGTGCCCGTTTGCTTTTCCAGGGGTGAGCTTCATTCCCGCCGTGCACTATGCACTATATTTCACTTGAATAAGGATCCAAACTGCACTTAAATGCTTAGATGAGGCCCAACGGAGGAGCACTATGTTAGTCAAGAAATCCAGGATCGACACCTTTGATGACTGGGTGGATCTTTTTAATCAATGGCACGACGATATCGGTTACCCGACGGAACTGATCGGAAAGGATTATCATTTCGAGACCAAACTGGGAGACGTCGAGAGTAACGAGATCGAGTTCGGCCACTTTGCTGGAAGGCCCAAGTGGGAAAGACTGACCGACATTCCGGATCAGCGGATCAAGGATGCTCTGGCCCACCTGATCGAGTTCCAAGGAGACACCGAGTTTGCCTCGGTCGAGCAGCAGAGAAATTTGCTGGAACGGGCCCCAACGCAGTTCGATCTGGAAAACATTATCCGGATCAACCGGGAGGAGATGCGGCACGGCTGGCAGATGAGCTACGTGCTGGTGACCCACTTTGGAGAATCCGGCAAGGCTCAGGCGCTGAGGCTGCTGGAGCGCCGGGCATCGGAAAAGACCCGTCTGCTGGGTTCCTTTAATGAACCGGTCCTCAACTGGCTCGATTTCTTTACCTACACATCTTTTATCGATCGCGACGGCAAATATCAGCTCAACATGCTTAGCCGAAGCGGATTTGCGCCGCTCGGGCGCAGCATGCTCCCAATGCTGCAGGAGGAGGCTTATCACCTGGCGCAGGGGAATATCGGTTTGATGAGGATTGTCAAGGCCGGCAAAATCCCCACCACGCTTATTCAAAAATATTTCAACAAATGGCTCTCCACTGCCTTCGATCTATTCGGACAGGACGAGTCGTCTACGGCGCACTGGGCCTATGTCTGGGGTTTGAAGGGACGATATGACGAGCACTTGCACGACGAACCGGCAGATATGTCGAAGCTGAACGAGCTATCGCGTGCCACATTCTTCAAAGAAGTCGGCGCCCTGGTAGATGCTTTAAATCGCCATATTCCGGCCGATCAACCAAAGCTGCGGATTCCTAGCGACAAATTCCGGAGAAGCATCGGCGCTCATGCAGGAATGACCTACAGCGTCGACGGCCAATTGCTTTCCCAGGACGATTACGAGAAGCACCTCCAGCAGGTCATGCCTTCGGCGGTCGATGACGAGTTTGTCATCAATCTCGAGAAAGACAAGGGCTGGATTCTCGATCCGCCGCAGAAGTAGCTCCAAATGAGAATTGAGAATTGATTAATGACTAATGCCATAAGCGCGTGCCATCACCACGATCGGATGGATTGGTTTCTTTCCAGTTCCTTGTAGGACCTGGATGGCGGAGAGAGGGCAATCCGTGACGGTGCAGGCGCCTTCTGTCTTCAGGAACTTGAATAGCGGTTTACCCACTTTCATCGAGGCCTCGAAATTCTCCTTCTTCACGCTCCAGCTTCCGTCGTGCCCACTACAACACTGCATGCGAGAGACGTCAGCGCCCGGAATGAGCTGAATGAGCTGCTGTGCTTTGAACCCGATGTTCTGCGCTTTAAGATGGCACGGTTGATGGTACCGGACTTTACCGATCTCTTGTGAGAACCCTAAATCCAGTTTTCCTCTTTCGTGAACGCTCACTAAATATTCGGACAGATCATAGGTGTTTTCGGCGACCAGTTTGGACTCGGCGGTCGGCAAGAATCGCGGATACTCTTGCTTCAGCATGTAACTGCAGCTCGCACTCGGCACGACGATCTTGTATCCCTGCTGAACGAAGCGGCTCAGTACGGCCACGTTCGACTCGATTTTCTTGTGCGCCCGATCCACCAGACCGCCATCCAGGAAGGGCAGGCCGCAGCACTGTTGGTCTGGAATGACGCACTCGATCCTGTTCTTCTGAAAGACGGCGACCGCAGATTTGCCGATCTCCGGCTCGTTGAAATTGACGGTGCAGGTATAAAAGAGGGCTACCTTTTCCTCTCCGCTTCCCTTCGTGGAAGCAGGCTGTCTGCGAATCCACTTTCGAAAAGTCTCGCCATGAAAGGTCGGAAGCATTCGATCCCGGTGGACGCCCAAATACTTTTCCATTAAACCGCGCAGAAAAGAATTCTGATTCGCCCAGTTGACGAGCGGCGCCACCCAACTGGCGAGCCTACCCACGAGATCGGTGTCTCCGAATATCCTGTCGGCGAAGCGGATCCCCCGCTGCCTGGCATCGACGAGGTGGGCACGCATTATCGTCCTGGGGAAATCGATTTCCCACTCGTGCGGAGGTACATAGGGGCAGATGGTGTAGCAAAGCTTGCACTGGTAGCAGAGATCCACGATCTCTTTCACATGTTCGTCCTTGAGCGCTTCGGCCTCGCCGAAGTTCTCGTCCACCAGCCGGAACAAGTCCACAAAAGACGGACAAAGCGTATGGCAAAGCGTGCAGCCGTAGCAGATGTCGAACACCCGCACAATCTCCTGCCGTGTGGCCTGCGGATCCCAGAACTCTGATGAGTTGAGGTCGAAGTTCAACATGTTTGGCTCTCCGTACTACATTCGCCTCCTCGCAGAGGAGGGCGCGGAGCGCGAGCCCGAAAGGGCGAAGCCTCAATAGAAGCTGCGCCGAAGGCGCAGACGGGGTGGTCAGACCGCCAAAGATGTTCGGCCGAACTGACCACTAATTGAGGCTTCGCCCTATCGGGCTCGCGCTTCGCGCCCGGCGCGCCAGCTTTTATTAAGCTGTCGCGCCACCGCTCCTCTGCGAGGAGGGGAATATACTCCACCTGAATGTCATTTCGATTTTCGTGTTTCTTTGTGCCTCTTTATGCCCATTTTCCTGTCATTGAGTGCCTCAGCAATCATGCGCACGGCTTCCGTTACCCGGACTGAATTCGTGTCGATCATCTGGGTGGCTTCGGCATAGAGCGGAGAGCGAAGCGACAATATCGAACGCAATTCAGCCATGGCAGAAGTGCGGTTGGCCATCGGCCGCGTGTCGCCTTGCCCCAGGACCCGTTTCCAGTGATTTTCCGGACTGGCCTTCAGCCATACGGTGTGCGTGCGGCGTTTCAGCAGTTGCCACGTCTCAGGATCGGTCACGATCGATCCGCCGGTCGCCACCACCATCGGTTCGTTTTGCATGAAAAGCTTGACAAGAAGATCATAGGCGCGGCGCTTGTAGTAAGCTTCCCCATGAAGAGAGAACAATTCGCCCAGGACGAGGTTGGTGTCGCTTTCAATCAAGGCATCCAGTTCAATAAACCGGACCCCAAGACGCTTCGCAAGAGCCTTCCCAACGGTGGATTTCCCGGCTCCGCGCAGGCCCACCAGCGCCACGACACGTTTTTCCTCCTCGTCTGTAGACATGAGCGATACGATCGGAACGTCCAGAGCCTCTGCCACATCCGCGAGACGCGCCACTGAAATGTTCCCTTTGCCCGCCTCGAGGTCGCACAGGAATCTTGGTGAGATGCCCGATCGCTCTGCGATTTCCTTTAACGTCCAACCCATGCTTGTGCGCCGGGCCCGAACCTTTATGCCGATCTGCGAAAGCACGGCCTCGCGTTCCATGCGCTGCACTATACTGCATGTTGACAGCGTTTAGTATGGGAAATATGCTACAAATTCCGACTGCAGTGGCGATCGGCGGAGCGCACGCGCTTGCGCTCCGCCGATGCTATAGTTCAGAGTAGACCCAAAAGAGGGGGAAGCCATGGGCAAAATGTTCATTGCTGGAGAGTCCGTAGGTTCGAACTCCGGGCAGACGTACAACGTGATCAATCCCGCCACGGGGGAAATCGTGGACTCCGCGCCGAAAGGAACCGAAAGCGATGCCGGCGCCGCCATCGATGCCGCGCATGCGGCTTTTCAGGCATGGTCCGAAACTTCTGCCGAATCACGGGCGCAGCTCATTTTGAAAGGTATTGAAGCGGTCAAGAAGGAGCTTAATGACCTGGCCGTGCTCTTGACGAAGGAACAGGGAAAACCCGTCGGTGATTCTCAGCGCGAAATTGAACACTTCCTGCACGGCATGAACTTCTATGCCGGGCTTGCTTCGAAGATCCGCGGTTCCTATGTACCGTTGCCCGATAACAAAATGTATGGGATGGTTTTGAAGCAGCCGGTTGGCGTTAGCGGCGCTATCGTGCCTTGGAACTTCCCGATCACGTTGATGGGCACGAAGGTGGGACCGGCTCTGGCCGCAGGATGCACAGTTGTCGTGAAACCGGCGTCAACAACTCCTTTGACCACGATTCGCATCGTAGAAATAGTCAACCGGGCGGGGCTGCCGAAGGGTGTGCTCAACGTTGTAACAGGTCCCGGCGGCGTAGTCGGTGAAGAAATTCTGCGCAATCCCAAGGTGGCCCGCGTCGCATTTACCGGTGAGAGTAAGACCGGCAAGCACGTCATGGAAGTGGCAGGCGGCCGGATGAAGCGCGTGACCCTGGAGCTTGGCGGCAGCGATCCGATGATTGTCTGCGAAGACGCCGACATTGACAAGGCACTCACTGGGGCTTCGGTCGGACGGTTCTACAACTGCGGACAGGCCTGCCTTGCCGTGAAACGGCTCTATGTCGTCGAGAGCGTTTACGACCAGTTTGTCGAGAAGCTTGTGGGAAAGGTCCAGCGCTTGAAGCTCGGCAATGGATTGGATAAGGACACGCGGCTTGGTCCCATGCACACAAAAACGCAGCGGGAGGAAATCGAATCGCAAACTCAAGACGCGGTGAATCGAGGAGCAAAGATTCTCATCGGCGGCAAGCGCCCGGAAGGCGCGGAGTTCGAAAAAGGGTTTTTCTACCTCCCAACCGTGATGACCGGCGCGCCGCACGATTCGCGTGTCGTGACGGAGGAAACCTTTGGCCCACTTCTTCCGGTCTTCAAGGTCAAGGATCTGGACGAGGGAATCGAGAAAGCCAATAGCTCCCAATATGGGTTGGGTTCTTCGGTCTGGACCAAGGATCTCGGCAAAGCGCGGCGTGCGGCGGAGCGGCTGCAGGCGGGCAACGTCTGGATCAACTCCCTGCACATCGGTTACGACGAGATGCCGTTTGGCGGTGTGAAATTTAGCGGCATCGGCCGCGAACACGGCCCTGAAGCGCTAGAGTATTACCTGGAGCCGAAGGGGGTCGTCGTCGCGACGTAATCATGGCCAAGATGATTATCGCGGGAGAACAGCGCGAGGCTTCCGATGGCGGAACAACCGAAATTCGGAATCCCGCGACAGGTGAACTTGTCGACCGTGTCGCCTCGGCGACGCAGGAGGATGTCGACCGGGCAATCGATGCTGCTGAAACTTCATTTAAGAAATGGTCTTCGGTTCCTCCGCCGAAGCGCGCCGAGATTCTTTTCACCGCAGCGCACATCCTGAAAGAACGCGAGAAAGAACTCGCCCTGCTTCTCACCAAGGAACAAGGCAAACCGCTCAGGGAAGCTGTCCTCGAGATCCGCCGGTTTGCCCACACACTTCAGCACTACGCCGGTCTGGCCAAAAGCATCCGGGGCGGATATGTGCCGGCGCTTGATGACCGGCGTTATGGAATGATCATCAAAAAACCCATCGGCGTGTGCGGCTCGATTGTGCCGTGGAATTTCCCGGTATCTTTGCTGGGCAATAAGATCGGTCCGGCCCTCGTTACCGGAAACACCGTCGTGGTCAAACCCGCCGGCACGACACCACTGACGGACATTCAAGTTGTTCAGATTCTCCATGAAGCCGGATTGCCCCCGGGCGTGCTCAACATTGTTCCCGGGCCGGGCAAAATCGTCGGCGAATCGCTGCTGAAGGATCCGCGCGTACGCAAAATCGGTTTCACGGGAGCAACTTCCACAGGTAAACATGTCATGGAAGTTGCCGCTCAGAACGTCAAGCGGGTCACTCTGGAACTGGGAGGCAGCGACCCGATGATCGTTTGCGACGATGCGGACATCGAGGAAGCCGTGAGCGCGGCCTCGGTTGGGCGATTTTTCAATTGTGGCCAGGCCTGTCTGGCGATCAAACGCCTTTACCTTTTTGACAAGATCTACGATGAGTTTGTTTCCAGGTTGGTGAGCAAGGTGGAGAAGCTTCGGGTTGGCAACGGTCTCGAACAGGGTGTGATTGTCGGGCCTCTGCACACGGCGGCACAACGGGAGGAAGTCGAAGATCAGGTGAAGAACGCTGTCCAGCAAGGGGCGCGCGTTCTTATCGGGGGACGCCGTCCTTCGGAAGATGGATTGGCGAGGGGGAACTTTTATTTACCGACGATCCTTGTGGATGTCGATGAAAAATCCAGAGTCGTTCAAGAGGAAGTATTTGGTCCTGCGCTGCCGGTCATGAGTGTGAAAGATCTCGATGAAGCACTCGAAAAGGCGAACAACTCCATCTACGGTCTCGGGTCTTCGGTATGGACGCGCGACCTCGACAAGGCAACGCGGGCTGCCGAAGGACTCGAAGCCGGCTATACGTGGATCAACTCGCCGCAGATCATTTTCGATGAGCTGCCGTTTGGCGGCCTGAAGCAAAGCGGCTTGGGTAAAGAGCACGGCTCGGAAGCTCTCGACTATTACATGGAAACCAAGTCTGTTGTGGTTGCGCGCGAGCTCACGGGCGAGTAGAAACGGGCGCAAAAAGGCATAGCGCCGCAAAGCCGCAACGGAAATATTCCCCTCCTCGCAGAGGAGGGGTGGCTGCGCCATTAAGAGAATGCCGCGAAGCCACCGAAGCGGCGCAGACGGTGTGGCGCGAAGCGCGAGCCCGATAGGGCGAAGCCTGAATAGAAGACCGGCAAGCCCTCGATTTCGCCGAACTGACCATTAATTGAGGCTTCGGGCTTCTCTTGAGGCTGCGCGCTATCGCGCTTGCGCTTCGCGCGGGCTCGCGCTTCGCGCCCGGCGCAACAGCTTCTAGTAAGCTGTCGCGCCACTCCTCCTCTGCGAGGCGGGGAATGCGCTTAGCGTAAAATGTGCCGAAAAAACAAGAAACCACAGTCTCGTTACACAAAAACACAAGAAATCGAAATGAAAACACTTTTGTGAGTTTTGTGCCTTTTGTGGCTATTCTCGTGTCGAATAAGGAGTCTCCCTTATGGCGTTAATCGATTACCGGGTACAGGACGGCATCGCGATCATCGAGTTGAACAATCCGCCCGTCAACGCATACACATTGGACAGCCTGAAGCAATTGGACGAGGTGATCGTGAAAACACGATTCGATGAATCCGTCCAAGTATTGGTCCTGCGGGGCGCAGGCGAAAAGTTTTTTTGTGCCGGCGCGGATATCAACATGTTGTCCAAAGAATCGACGGAGTTTCGCAATCAGTTTGCGCTGTTTGGGCACGAGACTTTGGCCCGTCTTGAAAACACGCCGAAGCTCGTGATAGCAGCGATCAATGGCCACTGTGTCGGCGGTGGACTCGAGATTGCCATGGCCTGCGACATTCGTATTGCAAAGAAAAATGCCGGGCGTACAGGCTTGGCGGAAGTGAACCTCGGAGTCATTCCGGGAATGGGCGGCACACAACGCTTGCCCCGGCTCGTGGGAAAAGGACGCGCCATTGAGTTAGCCGCATCAGGACGCGTCATCGCCTTCGAGGAGGCGCGCGACCTTGGATTGATTAACGAGATTTTCGAGGGAACAGACTTCTCCGACCAGATTCTGGGTTATGCGCGGCAGTTCGTGGCGCCTAACAAAGCGAGCAGGGCCGTGGGGCTGATCAAAAGAGCGATCCAGAGCGGGATCCAGGGAAGCCAGTGGGAAGGCCTCGCCTTCGAGCGCGAACTGCTGGCGCAGGCCTTCGCCAGCGCCGATGCCGCCGAGGGATTGAACGCGTATCGGGAAAAGCGCGTCGCAAAATTCCAGGGCAAATAGAATGACAAGAGGCACAATGAGGTTTTGAAAACGACAATTGAACAGTGAACAATGAACATTTCTGCCGAAAATGTTCATTGTTCACTGTTCAATAGCCAATTGTCATTTAGAAGAAGTACTTTGTGCCTTTTGTGTCCCTTCCCGATTTGTTATTTCGGCTTTGCCTGACCGACATCCCGAAATCCTTTGTTGTAGCCTTCAACTTCGTTCATCGGTGCGCAAATCCCCTCGGATATCCCAGCAAACAACCCTTTCCATCCAAAATAAGTGCTAGCGTCATCCGGCACTCTTTTGAAGGACTTTTTGCCGCCCACATATGTGGCCGTGTAGTACTCCGGGTCGTACAGCGTCATTTGAAGTTCGACCGTGTTATAGGCGGTTCGCGTGTATCTTTCCTCGATACGTGCGTGAAAGCTCTTAGGAAGCCCCGTATTATCCAGCCATGCCCGTTCGTCGAGGCCAACCGTATTGACCACGAGGGTATTCCCTTCCCACTTCGCTACCGAGTGCCCGTACCATGCGGGTCCGAGGTTTTCGAGATTTTCGCCTGCAGGCAGTTCCCGGCCGTCGGTCCAAAGGTATCGTATCCGGTGTTCCCACTGGAAGACTTGCAGGATTTTGTCGGGCGTCATGATGAACTCCATCGGTTCATCATCATTAAGAAGCCTGGGAAAACCCATCGGATTGCACGCGTACCATGGCGCGTTTCCATTAACACCGGATCTGCTGTCGGTGACGCGTCCGGCCATTGCCGCGGCTCCTGCCGGTGTTAAGGGAGGAGCCGGTGCACCGAGACCGTGATCGACTCTGGTCATCATCCAAATTCCGCCGAAATCGTGGGGATTGAATTCTTTGTTTTCTGAATTGGAGTCATATCGCGCCTTGAACTTATCCTTGTCGTCTTGCGCACCCGCGATGCCGGCAAAGCACAAGAAGATCACGGTCAGAACAGAGGTCAAAATGACTGAGCGATTTCGCATGGCACGCCCTCCTAGTCGACAGGATTTTGTCCGCGATCGCGCGACATGATTTCGGAACCATCCGCAAGAATGACTTTGACCACGATGCCGGTTGGTGCACCGTTGGCGGCCGGGTTCACGATTGCCGTGATCTCCTGACCCGATTTCAACGTGTTGCGGTTGTAGCCTTCCTGCGCGAGTTGGCTGACGCCGGCGTTTTCAAAACCCCAGGTGACGACTTTACCCGCCTCGTCCTTCACGTCCATCCAAATTACGACGTGAGGATTGCGCCAGTCCACGCGCGCAACCGTGCCTTTCAAGGTGATCCGCTTCTTCATGTCATAGGTTGCGCCCCTGCCGTGGTGGCCATACACAGTCGTTGCGACCACGGACAGCACGAATAATAAAATTGAAAGACGTCTCATCTGTTCCCCCTCGACGGCTACTTTCAGATTCGGGATGATCCCGTCGGAATTATATCGTGGCGATGTTGAGTGTCAACGTTCTCACGATGGCTGCACGTGGCCGCGAAGGTGGGGCAGCAGCCGAAATATTCCCCTCCTCTGCGAGGAGGGGAATGCGAGGCGTTAACTCTTGAAAATCTGCCGATCCTGATTCCGATCGATGATGTATCCGAGGAAGCCAACCACAGCCACGACGACAACGACGACGACGGCTGCCTTAATTGCCAAAATCATAAACGCTAAAAAGAATTGCCGATGAAAGGCATCATGCGGCCGAAATAGATGACCCCGATCCAGAGGACGACGGTCAGCGTTGTCACAATTTTTGAACGTGTCGATGCGTTGTCCCCGGGTCCGAGTCTCCAGGGCTCTTCAAACATTGTGAAGTAGAGGATATTCAAACCCGCGATCATCATGAGAATCATTTTGATGTGAAGAGATCGATTCTGCGTGTACTGATCTGGAATCGTGATAAAGAACAAAAAACCGCTTAAAACGTTGATACCAAACCCTAAAATTCCCCATGGAAGCAACCGGTGCAGCGCGGAAAACGAGATGTTCTTCGCGACGCCCAGCATGCGCAGATTGATGAGCAATGCTACTCCAAGAATCATCGAGAGGCCGATGAAGTGAATCGTCTCCAGGGCCGGCCATGCCCAGTTGGTGGTATTAATGAACTCTGCAACTGAGGCAACCCGAATCCATTCAGTATCCGAAGGATCGGCTCCCGCGGCTCGAATTTCGGGATGCCTTATGTCACCGCCGAGGTTGGCAGCTCTCGTCATGAGCCCGGCTGTGATGAGAGAAAGAACGAGCACCGCGGTCAAATTCGCCTTCGTCGCGTGAGTCACGCGCCGGAACTGCCACAGCCCGAGCCAGGCTAGCAATCCGGTGATTTCCATGAATACCAGAGCGGTCAGAGCTGCGTCCTGATGTGTTTCCATCAGCACACTGGAGACTCCCGGCTCCTCTTGAATCGCCCGCTGAGCGGCTTTGCCCGTCATGTACACAGGAATCGATAGGAGCGCAATGATTAGGAAAATTCCAAGACTGGCTCGTTTAATGGGATCGCTGTTTACGTAAAGGCCAACGAGGAATAGCCCGAGTCCAATACCGAAACCCACCGTCGGGAAGTGATTCAACAAAAGATGTATATGTGTCAGCGTCGACAAATTCATAGCGAACTCCCTGACCCTGCCTCTTTATTTGCCGCCGGACGACGCAATGACGCCGGGCCCGACGTAGGCCAACAACCGGCCCGCGGTGATTGCCCCGGTCCAGCAGACGATCGTCGCGAACGCGAGCATCCGGCCATTGATCTGAACAGGCCTCTTTCCTAAGAGAGGGTCGCCAAAAACCTCCCGATCGATTCGATGCATCAGGAGTAGAGCCGCAGCAATAAAAGCGAGTTTGATGTAAAAGACGGGATCGATGATTTTCGTTGTGGCATCGATGACGAATAGGACAATGCCCGTCACCGTATTCAGGTAGAAACCTGCCCACATGTACGGATACATCTTCCGAACATCCGCCAAAGGTACTTCGCGAGCGCAACCCAGAATCCGCAAAGCGATCAGACCGCTGATTCCGGCCACCACTCCCATTCCGAATGTGTGGAGAAACAGAACACCCGGATATGCCAGAAGTGAATTCGACTCCCGCACCCACACCGAGAAGCCGCTTTGCTCGATCGCAGCCAGAAATTGCATCATAAAAAAACGTCCTTTATTCGCAGCGCGACGCCACTATACCGGAATCGAAGATCGGGCAGAATGCCAAAATGAAAAATTTGACAGGGCTTTGGGCACTGTAACGGCGGTGTATGAAGGTGTGAACGAATTGGCTAGAAGTTGAGTTCGGGTATTCCCCTCCTCGCAGAGGAGGGGAATGCTGCGGCATTTCTCAGCATTGCCAATTCATTCACACCTTGTATGACCGCCGGCGAGGTCGCAAGTTGCTCCGGACTGTCGGCGGTCCGCGAAGCGCAAGCGCGGCAGCGCGCAGCCTCAAGTAATAGCCGCCGCAGGGACAGCCTGAAATCGTGAACTACCGGGAAAGAACGTGCGAACGGAAGCGGATTGGGTGTATGCTCGCCGCAATTGAAGAATTCCAAACGTCCTCAGGAGTGATGTGACCTGAAAATCGCCAGCGGAGGAACATATGAAATTGCGTGTGAATCGAAGATTAGGTTTGTTGGCTGTAGCGTGCGCTCTGGCCGTGGCGGCCTCGTTCCCTTGGGTCCAGGCGCAGCAGAGAAATGGCGCGACGGTCGCGATCGATAACGATGATATTGGTGGGGTCGTCACGAGTGCTAAGGGCCTGGAAGCCGGCGTGTGGGTGATCGCGGAAACCACGGACTTGCCGGCGAAGTTCGTCAAGACAGTCGTCACGGACGATCAGGGGCGTTACCTTATGCCCGATTTGCCCCAGGCGAACTACCAGATCTTCGTGCGGGGCTACGGGTTGGTCGATTCGCCGCGCGTTGCTGCCAAGCCTGGGCAGCACCTCGATCTCAAAGCGGTCGTGGCGCCGGACGGGCGCGCAGCCGCGCAAGTCTATCCGGCAAATTATTGGCTGACCCTCTTGAGGCTCCCCAAAGGGGATCTCGACGAGAAGGACATGATGATTGAAACCAAGAGGTGCTACTCATGCCATCAGGTGGGCGACCCCGCCACCCGTGACCTTACGAAAAATCTCGGGTCGTTCAATTCCGGCCTGGAGAAGTGGGATCGTCACACGACGATGGGACCTTCGGGCCCCGGTATGGCCGCCAACTTCAAGGCGATGGGTGCGCAGCGCAAGATGTACGCCGACTGGACCGATCGGATCGCCGAAGGCGCCTTCCCCAAAGTCGCCCCGCCGCGGCCGAAGGGCGTCGAGCGCAATATTGTGATCTCGATGTGGGACTGGGCCTTGCCGACGAGCCGGCGCAGTGATGTGGCCGCCACCGATGAGCGCACGCCCACGATGAATGCGAACGGACTCATCTACGGAACCATTCAAGGATCCGACATCCTCGCCGTACTCGATCCGAAGAAGAACGAAACGTCGATGATCAAAATTCCCTCGAACGGCCCCGTTATCGACGACAAGACTCCGGAGTCGCCGTACTGGGGAAGCGAGAAAATCTGGCAGCGGCAGGCCGACCCCCGTAGCGCTGCGATGGATAGCCACGGGCGCGTGTGGCTGACGGCCCGGATCCGCGCTCCGCAGCAGCAGCCCGCGTTCTGCAAAGACGGATCAAATAAATACTCGAAGTACTTCCCGCTTCCGGGTCCAAGCGCCAGGCAGGTAGAAATGTACGACCCGAAGACGAAACAGTTCACGATGATCGACACCTGTTTTGCCGCCGACCATAACAAGTTCGACGACAAGGACTCGCTTGTTTTCGGCCAGAACAGCGCGATTGGCTGGGTGGACACGGCAACGTTCGATAAAACTCACGATGCCGCTGCGTCGCAGGGATGGTGTCCCGCGGTGCTGGACACAAACGGCGATGGCAAGATCACGGAGTGGACCGAGCCGAATGAACCGGTCGACCCCAAAAAGGACCATCGGATCAATTTCGGTTGTTACTCAGATGCGATCAACCCCAAAGACGGCAGCATCTGGTGCTCGGGAATCGGCGAGCGCGATACCTCTCTCGTGCGCCTGGAACGTGGATTGAATCCACCGCAAACATGCAAGGCGGAGGTCTACGTTCCGCCGCCGGACAAGATGCGGATACCCGGTTCGGGCGGTGTGGCGATCGGATCGGATGGTTCGGTTTGGCAGAACTGGCGCGGCTCCCATGAAATCCTGAAATTCGACCGCAGCAAGTGCAAGACGCTGAACGGACCGACCGCCACCGGACAACATTGTGCTGAAGGATGGACTGTGTACAAAACGCCCGGTCCGACGTTCGAGGGCGGACCCGAGGATCAAAGCACCGATATGTTCTATCTGACGGAGGTCGATCGGGAGAACACGCTCGGGCTGGGCGAAAACGTTGTTTTGGCCGGAGACGTCAACGCGGACTCGTTCTTCGTCGTGATGCCGAAAACCGGTGAGATGTTGACGCTGCGCGTTCCCTACCCGCAGGGATTCCACTCCCGACATACATCCGGACGAATCGACGACGAGAAAGCCGGCTGGAAGGGCCGCGGCTTCTGGTCGAGCTACTCGATGTACACACCCTGGCACCAGGAAGGCGGCAAGGGGTCACGGCAAAAGATTGTGAAGTTCCAGGCCCGGCCGAATCCCCTCGCGAAATAGGGGAGAGATAAAAATCTCTTCTTTACGGAGTGCAGACTTCAGTACCAGCCGTAATCGGCCAGCTGGAGGCTTGAATGAGTCGATCGCTATTCGTTTTTATTCTCTTGCTCGCGGCTTGCGTTTCGCTTTCTGCGCAATGGTTGCGCCACCCCACGTCCGGAATTCCACGGACACGGGATGGAAAACCGAACCTTTCGGCTCCCGCGCCCAAAGCACCGGATGGGAAGCCGGACCTTTCAGGAATCTGGAACATTCAGGACAATCCAGGGCAAACGCAATTTCTCGACATTGCTCCGAGTGTGCAGGGAGGCTTGCCTTATTGGCCCGGTATGGCAGAACTGGCAAAGGCTCGGAACACGCCCCCCAAGACCAGCGAGCCTATTACGCGGTGTCTGCCGATCGGAATTGTAGAACGACTCACATGGGTGGGCGGGTTCAAGAAAATCGTCCAGATTCCGGGGTTGCTTTTGATTCTCAACGAGTACAACAGCAGCTTCCGGCAGATCTTCACCGACGGGCGGCTCCTGCCCACCATCGACCAAACCGCCTGGGACGGTTATTCGATCGGAAAGTGGGAGGGCAACACGCTGGTCGTGGAGACAACCGGCTTTCGAGACGGACAATGGCTGGATACTGCCGGAGACCCGCTGACGGATGCGGCCAAGATAACAGAGCGGTTCCGACGGCTGGACTTCGGACACATGGAAGTCGACATCACGGTCGATGATCCCAAGGCCTACACCAAGCCGTTTACATTTAAGGTGAAGCAAGTCCTCGTGCCCGATACCGAGTTGATCGAGTTTATATGTTTGGAAAACGAAAAGGATATCCAGCACATGAATGCCGGAGCGCAGAAAGTTGGAAGCGAGGCGAAGTGAAGATTTCCGCCAACATAGGGGGACTTATGAAGAGGTTGTCATCTGTGCCATGGAGAGCAATCTCTCCGATGATCGGACTAGCGCTGGTTCTGATGGCGGCACCGGTAATAGAGGCTCAGAGCGGACATCCGATGCTGGGAGGCGCCAGAGGTGTGGTGAAGTCTTCCAAAGGCACCTTGCTCGAAGGAATGGCCATGCAGCTGGTTTCTCACAAGAATGCGATCCGAACCACCGTGTACAGCGATCGGGATGGAAGCTACGAGTTTCCCAAGATCGAAGCCGGCTGGTACACGCTTCGCGTTGCGCGGCCATTGGAATATAAGAGGTACCAACGCGATGCGGTCTGGATTGAAGGAGCGATCTCCCTTGACGAAATTGTGCTGGAACGGGTAATCGAATCTGAATTTTTGCCTCCAACACCGGAAATTTTGGCGCAGCTCACCGATGCCGAATGGCTGTACAACCTGCCTGGAACGGTGCAAGAGAAAAAGATCTTCAGCGATACCTGCGGAAGCGGATGCCATAACTACCAACAGTCATTGCGGGACCGGTTTGATGAGAAAGGCTGGAGTCTGATGCTGGACCGCATGACGCTCTATGGCGGAAGACTCGTCATCGAGAAAAACCGCCCCGGCCCCGACGGCAAAATCCCTATGGGCTTCGGCTTGACCGAAGAAAATCGGGACATCCTCCTGAAGTTTCTCGCGCGGGTCCGAGGGCCGCAGTCCGAGTTTCCGCCAATGAAACCCTTTCCCAGACCAAGAGGCGCGGCTACTCGCGTCATCATTACGGAATACGAACTACCGCGCTTCGATGTTCGCGTGCACGACGTAGCGGGAGATGCGGACGGGAACATTTGGTACACCAGCAATCGCAGCCCGATTATCGGAAAGCTCGATCCCCGCACCGGACTCGTGAAGGAGTATCAGGTTCCGGTGACGCAGGGGAAACACACCGGTCAACACTGGTTGGCCATCGCCAAGGACGGCAAAATTGTTTTCACCGAGACGTGGTCTAATAACCTCGGAGTGCTGGACCCGGCGACGGGGCAGGTCGCGAAGTGGGGAGGTACGGGCGGCAACAAGGGACTTGCTCCCGACGGATTCGTGTGGGGCACTTGCGATGGTCATTATCTGTGCAAGTTTGATCCTAAGGTCTCGGCTCAGCCCATCCAGAAAATCCCACTGAAGAAATCACAAAACACCTACGGGAACGACGTCAGCGAGGACGGGAATTTCTTCGTCGGTGGAACCCCCTGGCAAGCGAACTTTGACGGCATCGTTTGGGCCGACCTTCGAACCGGAGAAATCTGGGAAGTGGCAACTGAATCCGGCCATGCGGACCCGTCACGAGGTGGAGTGGATCCGGAAGGAAACGGCTGGAACGGCGGACGAGGCGGGCGAATCACAGAATTCGAACGGAAAACCCATCAGGTCCGGGAATGGGAGTCGCCCACGCCGTTTGTTACATTCTATGAAGCCAAGCCGGACAAGAACGGAGAAATTTGGGCGGGAGCGCAGCGGGGCGGCCGCATCGTCCGGTTCAATCCCAAGACCGACCGGTGGATTGAATATATATTTCCCGAGCCGTTCTCACTGGACTGGCGGACCTGGATCGATAACTCGACCAATCCCGTCACCGCATGGTACGGAGACCACAACGGATACATCGTCCGCATCCAACCGCTGGAGTAAACCATGCCTAGCGCAGCGATTTTGACGATGATCCTAGTGCTGGGTCTTCAGAACTCCGGAGCACGCCCCGCGCCGGATGCTCCGAAGGGCAATCTCCAGCGTTCTTCAGAGATTCTCTACTTTAAAAGGTTTGCCGAGAGTGGTTCCGAGCGCGGCAAAGAAATTTACTTTTATAAGTGTTGGGTTTGCCACAACGACTATACGAGAGCAGCCGGAACAACCGCACCGGCGTTGAGAGATCTTTACAAGCGCCCCAGATTGATATCAGGACAGCCGATCAACGATCAAACTGTCGCAACGAAGATCAAAACCGGCGGTCCCGGCATGCCCGGCTATCAATACACGCTGAATGAGCAGGACGTGGCTGATCTTGTGAGTTTCTTGCGCGAAGGAAAGTGTTGTTGGGAAGACTTCGAGGAGAAGGAGCCACCCCGTAATCCCCGATACAAAGCGAAATAAAAACCTCGTCACGCAACCAGGCGACGCGTACTGTAGCGGCGGTCTGTGAAGATGTGAACGAATTACGCTGGTGCGTTATTCCCCTCCTTGCGGTGATGCAAGGAGGGGAATACGCTCGATTCCAATTCGTTCACACCTTCTGTGACCGCCGACGGTCGGCTCTCATATAGACCGCCGCTACAGGCAGGACATGATCGCACCGGACGCCGGTTACTTTTTCGTGAGACCGGGATTGACGTAGCCGTGCTGGAGAACCTTTTTCAGGTCGGGCCGCACGCTCAGGTACGTCACGTGATCGGGAATGGTTGTAAAGCCATGCGGCACGCCTTCGGGAATAACGATGACGTCGCCTTCTTTGATCTGCCGGCTGGAATAGCCCACCATCGTGCCGTTGCATGATGGTCCGTTCAAGATGGTCGTCACTTCGTTATCGGCTGCAGATCGTGTTCCATTGACAATCGTGCCACCGGTGATGAGCGTCCCGCTGCCGGAGACGACAACGTAAGTCTCGGCGGTATCGTCATGATAGATCCCGTTCGGACCCGTTGCACCCGATCGCCGCTCGCCGCAGGCTGCTTGTGGATTCGGTGCAGCGGCCGCCCCGCGGCCGGCGTTTCCGGTGGCACCTGCCGCGTTGGCGCCGCCCGTCGCTCCGCGATGAACGACTGCAACGGCGAGTTGGTACTTGCCCATATCGATGACGCGAATCGAATTATCGGGAATCGTGCGCTTGGTGTCGGCCGCATATTTCAGCACGGCTTTGATGTCTTCATTGCTAATGACCACGGCATCCTTCGGTGCTTGGGAGAGTCCAGCAACAGGACAGGCCGCGCATAGGATTGTCAGGATTTGCAAAATGTTCTTTCGCATCAGAACCTCCTACTGGAGTTCAACGAGCTCGATGGCTACCCGGTCAGGTCCTTCAATCATCGCGGCCCGCATGTTCCCCCATGGATGAATGTCCTCCAGAAACTTGATTCCTTCGCTCTTCAGCCGGGCCACAGTTGACGTCAAATCGGAAACGCTGAGCGCCCAGTGGTCCACAATGTGCCCTCGTGTGCTGACAAGGCCGCCGCCCGGCCAAGGCCGGATGGAAATCGAGATGTCATCGAAGAATACGGCGCCGGAGGGATCCCGGACAAAACCCGGAAACTTGGCAAACGATGGCCACGTGGGGGGAGCGTATGGCTGCTTGCAGTCGCCGGCAGGCTTAGGCGCTCCCCCGGGATTCGGAGGGATTGTTGCTCCAAGATGCGTGACGTACCACTCCATCGCACACAACGGGTGCTCATGATACATATGGATGTGATTGAAACGCTCGACTTGGCCGGCTTGAGCATTTTCGATCAGCGCATCGTCTGGGCCCCGCAGATACCCAAAACCTCCCTGGCGCGTCGGCGTGACTCCCTTGGCGCGCAATTCCAGAATCTGCTCCTGCGTAGGCAATCCGGGCAGCGTATCGCTCGACATGTCGACAAGCTTTCCGTCCGCCGCGTCCCACATTTGGGCAATCGTCAAACCCATCGCGCGGAACCTCTCGTTGTATTTTCGTGAGTCTGGTGTATTCCAGCCGAAATGCCACACCGATGTCTGTGGTCCATTCAGCTCCGTCTGCGGCGGTCGATCGACCTTCGTGAATAGCAGATAGACGTTACCCGTCTTCACCGCTTCATAGCCGTTGAATGTTGTCGTGACGGCTGACACCGAGAAAGCTTTTGGGTAATACTCGGCCGCAGCTTTTGGGTTGACCGAATTCAGATGAACGTGATGTACGTGCATCGGTGTGATCTTCGACCGAGACTGCGCAACCGTACCTGTGCCTGCTAGGAACTTCGCCCGCAGCACGTTACGATCGACCTCCTCGCCTCGCAGGTAGACCTTACTGATTTTGTGCGTGTTGGCGATATTCTCCAGCGGATTGGCGTCCAGCACGACGAAGTCAGCTTCCTTACCGGCGGCCACCGCACCCATCTTCGTGAGCCCGAGAATCCTGGCGTTCACGGACGTCGCCGCCTGAATCGCCTCGGCCGCCGTGAATCCACAGCGCACATAGTAGGCAATCTGCTGGTGAGGGCCGAAACCGTCGCCGGTTGCGTCCGTACCGAGTCCGATGATCATACCGGCGTCGTGGATTTTTTTCAGATTGCGGCAGTGCAGCTCGAAGAGCGGATTCGGCCGGTTCCCGGCCGCCTTCCTCGCTTCGAGCTCCCGGCGCATGTTCGCGATAGTCGAAGATGGCAGCGTCTCGGCCAGCCTGTCGATTTCTTCCTCCGTCTCACCCGAGCTCGGAACATTCGGGCCAGTCCAAACCTTTGGGTGTGCTTTAACCAGAGCGATGTACTCATCGTCAACGTCGCGGTCGCGAACAGTGTGGACGAATCCGTCGACGCCGGACTTCAGAAGATCTTTTGCATCTGCGAGCGCCGAGGTCCGGCTCAGGTGCGCGAGAGTCTCCATCCCGTTCTTATGCGCCTCGTCAATAATCGCGCGATAGACCTCAGGCTTGAGCTTCGGTACGGTGGCTTCACGATCGTCAACCCAGAACTTGACGAAACGAACACGCCGCGCGTGCAACTCGCGAACGTGCTGCCGGCCCTCTTCAGGGGTGGCTGCGCCGTAGGGAATCCCGAGGCGGGCCTCGCCCGGCGGACCCGCCATGGAGGTCGCGGCGATACCCTTTCCAACCGTCAGGAATTTCGCCGCATTCGGGATGACCTCGTCACGGAGCTTGTACGCCAGTTCCTGATCGGCCTCCAGACCCATGCTCATCGCCGCCGCCGTTCCGTAATAGGCGTAGCGCTGAAGCTGGTCGAGCAAATTTTCGCGAGTGTAGTTCGACTTCTGGTTGGTGCTGTCCTTCTCGTTGACCAGGCCGATGTGGTTGTGTCCGTCGATCAAGGCCGGCATCACCGTCTTGCCCGTCAGATCCACACGAATGGCGTTTGCCGGCGGTTGCCGATCTCCTTTTTTGCCGACCCACGTAAAGGAATCGCCCTCGACCAGGAACGCAGAGCTTTCAATGGCCGGCGTCCTGTCGCCGATGATCAGGCGCGCGCCTTCGAACCACACTGGAGAACGCCGCGCTTGAGACGAGGCCAGTGTGGGCAGATATACCGCGGCCAAGACTAGAAGATAAAGTACCGGTCGTCGTACTGACATGGTTCCTCCTCGCGAGCACACGATCTGGAAGATTTGCCTCGTGAAGATTACCACTCGCCTGGCGGCCGTGCACATTTTTCAGGCTGCGTTGTTGTTGACTTTAGGGGCATTCCCCTCCTCGCAGAGGAGGGGAATATTACCCCACGACAATTCAGGACAGAAGTCCGCTGAGGCGTGGCAGTACCTCGCCGATGGGCATTCGCAGCAGGACGTCGGCCAGGTTGTCCAAAGGAGTGGGTTCCGCATTGATGATGACGATGTGCGCATCGGCCGCTTTGGCGGCAGGAACCGCGCCGGCTACGGGATACACTTGCAGGCTCGTTCCAACAGCGAGCAACAATTCCGCGTCTGCTGCGGCCCGCATTGCACGTTCGATGACTTCCGGAACCAGTGGCTGGCCGAAGGAGATGGTGGCGCTTTTCAGGATTCCTCCACAGCGCTCGCAGGGCGGATCGTCTTCGCCGGCGCGCACGCGATCCAGTACGGCTTGCAGTCGACCGCGCCAGTCGCAGTGCATACACATGGCCTCGTGCAAGGTGCCATGCACCTCAATTACTTTCTCCGACGAGTTACCGGCCTGCTGGTGCAGGCCGTCTATATTTTGCGTGATCAGAGCGTGCAGCTTTCCGCGCCGCTCGATCTCTACAAGCGCGCGGTGTCCCGCGTTAGGCCGCGCCCGCCACGCAGGATGATCGAGGCGGCTGTTCCACGACAGCTTGCGGACCTCTGCATTGGACATGTACTCGTGGATGTTCGACAGCCTCTCCGCTTTCGGATCCTTGGTCCAGACACCTTGCGGGCCGCGGAAGTCCGGGATACCGGACTCGGTAGAAATACCGGCGCCCGTCAATGCGACAATTCGCCCCGATTCGTCGACCCACCTGCGGACGATCTCGACGTCTTGGCTCATGAATTTCTAGTTAGTACTTTTGGAGTGCGGCAGGCGTTGGGGCGGAGTAATCAACTTTGAACGGTCGGCTCCGAGTTTAGGCGTGAACTTTTGAGCGCGTCCGCTGAAGACTTCGGCGACATAGACATTCCCGTCGGTATCCACGGAAAATTGATGCAGTCCGTATAAACCGCCGGGGAAAAAGCCGTAGTAGCCGAAGGCGTATAAGAATTTCCCGTTCATGTCGTATTTGAAAAAACGGTTGCTCTCGCCGTCCGTCACCCAGACGTATTTTTCGACTGTAATCGTAATGTCGAACGGTTGTTTCATTCCCGGCCACTGATCGAGGAACTTGCCATTCTCATCGAAAATCTGAATGCGGCCGTTGTACCGGTCTGCAACATAGAGGCGGCGATTCCGATCGATGGCGATTCCATGCGGCCCGTCGAGCTGTCCCGGCGCTTTTCCCTTCGTGTCCCACTGCATCAAGAATTTTCCGTTTTTGTCGAACTTCATGATACGCCTGAAATCGCCCCCTGGATATACCCGGGCTTCGCAAACGGACCAGGCCAACCGGGGGCAACGCTATATTCGCCGGTCTCGTCTTGGCCGCCCTTCTGTTGCGCTTGCCGGGCGGGTACAACGACAGAAAACAGAACAAGCATCACAACGATCGCAAGCGCATGCTTTCTCACGATGATCTGCCTATTGTTTTCCGCCTGCCGCTGGGATGACGTACTGTTGGTTAAAGAGGTCATTGTCGGAAGGAACACACAAGTACTCTCCGAGCTCGGTTCCTACGCTCATTCTGATTTTCCCCGTTGTTGTCCAAGGTTTTTTGAAGACCTTAGGATCGATAATCGTCAGCGTGGCCTCCAGGGTGTCATAGCTGATTCGCCTGTATTTCTCTTCGACCCACAACTGATCACTGTGAGGGAAGCCCCATCGGCGGTCCCGGCGGTCTTCAGTGAGCCACGACCTGTCGTCGTAGCCGTTCGACTCCACAATGAACGTGTCTCCCTCCCAATGGCCAACAGCGTACCCGAGCCATCGCGGTTCAGGTGGATTCTCGGGAAGTTTTCTTCCATCCGTCCAGATGGTGCGCCAATTATGGCCCCACTCAAAGAACTGAATCACTCGGTCAGGTACTTGAAGGAACTCGAATCCGTAGTTGTACGCGAAAAGACGCGGATAGCCCAAAGGATCGCATCTCATCATGGGATCTTTGGAATTTGAAAGGGGTATTCCGAGCGGGCTTTCTTCAGATCTTGTCGCCTGATACTGTTCGTAGCCCCACGCTGTAAATGGGGGCACATTCTTCACATCGAGCTCCATGCCGTTGTTTCCCCACACACCCGACAGATCGTGTGGATCAAAAGGGTGGCCCTCAACCTTGGACTTGGCGCGTGCTTCAGCGCGGTCCTGTGGTCCCTGACATCGTGGACATAGCGGCCATCCGGGCGGAGGAGGTGCGTGCTGGGCCAGAACGACCGATGACGACGCCAGTGTCGCGGCGAGAATCCCCAGTAATGGAATGGCCGAGTTTCGCATTTGTTTACTCCCCTGCTCTTTCTCGCAACGAATTATTCAACGGCGGTTGGTGCGCGCCCTACGAGAACAGTTCCATCTTTTATAAGTTTGCTGATGATTGCTTGAGGTGTGCCGGCTCGCGATGGGATGGCGGTAACGGCAATTTCATCTCCCTGTTTCAACGAATCTTTCGTCAAACCGCTAGCGCTGGCCGTGGCCGTAGATCCCAGTTCTCCAACCCAGCGCACCACCTTCCCGGTGCCGTCATCTTTCACATCCCAAAAAACCAGGATATGCGGATTCCTCCATCGGAATTCCACCACCGTACCTTTCATCGAGATCGCCTTGTCGGGTGTTTCGAAACCTGCCTGGCTGTGGTGTCCGAAAACGAAACCTCCAAATATGATGGATAGGGCGAAGGCTGTCATGGCAGCAATCGAAAATGTCCGTTGAGTAATCATCGGCACCTCCCCGCGTCAGTCAATTGCGAAACAGTAGAATAAGCCTGCACCGCCAGTGGCGACAAGATTGGCCTGACTGCAGCCTCTGGTGGGGTGCGCTGAATTCCACGATGTATTATCGCCGCCGGCTCGATCGAAGTGACCGACTTGGGCCGAGCCTGTGTCTTTGTTGCTTGTCCAGTTATAGCAGGTGTGGTCCATATCGTCCCGAGGGTACGCCCTCCCGTCCGGACGGGAGCCCGTCAAGATGTCGTGCATGTTGGGCGTATCGCCAACGCCTTTGATTGTTTCCCCTTTTTCGGTGAGAGCGGTTTGCTTATTCAGGTTGTTACTATTCCCGTGCAGGTCTGCTACGCTCTTCGCTATAAGCTCACCTTTCGAGTTGTACCAGGGGCCGGTGCCAATGCGTTCGCGGGCATGGAGGATGGTCACGGCATTATCTCCGGCTCGCGTGCTCAGGTACGCATGCCACGTCTTTGTACTCCCCACGCCCTCCGCCAGCGTTTGGCACATATAATCGGCGCCCGCGATTCCCCCAAGGTTTGCCCCATCCCCGGAGCCCTTGCTCGTCACAAAGAAATTCATTGGTGGACGATCCCTCTGAGCAGCGCGAATGAGAATGACCGAGCCAATCAGACCTAGCGAGGTTGATGCAAAGATTAACAGCCATTTCTTCATATCGGTCCTCCTTCGGAGAAATTTCGAAATTTTTCCCATGGCGATTCTCCGTAATTTTTGTGTAACATCCGGCCAGCTAAGCAAATGTTTATACAACCTCTTAGGGAATACCGTGCGAAGTATCTTTAGCCCGGTGAAGGAGAATTTCATGAAGCGAATTTTTATCACGCTCGCGAGGGGTAGCTCCGTATTGGCCGCTACTTTGGCGCTCAGTTCCCCGCTGTTGTTGGCGCATCATGGAAGAGGCGCAACATACGCGAAGACCGAGCTCTCATTAAAGGGCACTGTGAAGGAAGTTCTGTGGCGCAATCCGCACATCGCCATCTTTTTGGATGTGAAGGATGATACTGGGAAGGTCACGACTTGGGCAATCGAACACAGCAATATCAGCCAGTTGGCCCGATTGGGATACAGCCGGACCACGCTTCGTGCGGGTATGGAGGTCACAGCCGTTGTGAATCCCGGCGCCAAAGGTGAACCTATCGGACTCTGCCAGAAAATTATTTTCGCCGACGGTAAGGAAATCTTTCTTCGCGATTCTTTGTCGGAAGAACTTCAACGCGGTCCGCGAGGCGTTGGCAAGATCGATTAGGAGTGATCCATGAAAAATCGTCTGCTGTGTTCGTTGGCATTTCTTGGATTAGTGCTGGCTTTTTCTGCTCGGCCCAACGTGACCCTGTCTGCTCTGGCGCAAGGCGGAGGGCAACGGGCGACAGGAAGCCCTCCAGCCCAATCACCAAGTCCTGGAGCCAATGCCAACCTCTTCGATGTGAACGGGAAAAAGTTCGATCCGCATGATCTCTCCGGGATCTGGATCCGGCGCGGCGGAAATCGCGCTTTTGGTCCGCCAAATAGTTGGCCTCCGCTCACGAAGGCGGGCGAGGATGTGATCAAGACCAGGATCCCTTCTCCGGGTTACAGCCGCCATCCTCTCGTCAAAAAGATCGACGATCCAAAAGAAACCAACGATCCCACTTATGCGTGCAATCCGAAGGGTTTTCCGAGGATACTGCTCGACACTGCGCACGATTACAACGAGCTTGTCACGACGCCTGACAGGATTTTTCAACTCTGGCAAGAAGCCAGAGCTCTGCGGGAAATTTGGCGGGACGGCCGTCCAGTTCCCTCCAGTGAACAACTCGAAGCTCTCGGACCGACGTGGTATGGACACTCGGTTGGGCATTGGGAAGGCGACACGCTTGTCGTCGTCACTGCCGGGCTTGATGAAAGAGCATGGCTCGACCAATACGCATTTCCCAAGAGCTTTCACGCCAAAATTGAAGAGCGTTACAAGCTTCGAGATCCGAATACCTTGACGCTGCAACTGACCCTGACGGATCCGGAAATGTATACAAAGCCGTGGGTCTCGGACGTCAAAATCTGGAGAAAAGAATCGCGCAAGAATGTGACCTGGTATGGCTGGTACGGCCTGTTCTCCGGACTCGGCGAGTTGATCTGCGCTCCGATGAACGCGCATCCCTTAGTGTCTGCCGGCCGGGGAGGAGACTAATAGATTTTGAAATCGGACAAATCCTGCATCTCAAATCCCGAAATTTCGAAATATCACGCTGGACCCGGCATGGCGCAGGGTCCAATGTGCGATTTCTGCTTTCGGATTTGAGATGCAGGGTTCGTCCAATTTCGAAATGTCTTTCCCGGCAACGGGATTCTATTAAAATGTGCACCCATGGAGGGTTCTATGGCTCTCGAACGTAAAGCACGTTGGCTGGTGATTTCCGCGGGTCTGGGGCTAACTGCGCTGACGATGTTGCGCCTCTGGGCGGCTGTGCCGCAAGACGTGCGTTCACGCATAGCATCAGCAGTTCAGGTCCACGCCAGGGCGGGCAATATCGACAAGAAGCCGCTGCGCTATATCAAAGATCCGAACCCGGCCTGGAGTTCCATCGCCGTGAACGCCGACAACAACATGGTAGTGATGACCGACGAGAATCTGTTTCGCGTTGTCGAGTACTCGAGATTGGACAACACGCCGCCCAAAGCTCGCTTCACGGAGCCGAAACGAATCATTAGCGGGGACCAGACGCGCATGGAGATGCTGTGCGGGGCCTATATCGATCCGAAGACGCTTGATGTCTACGTCACCAATAACGACACGCAGGATTGGATGCCGGTCTTCTCCCGGAATGCCAAAGGAAACGTTGCTCCCGACCGGCTCCTGGCGACACCGCATCGCACCTGGGGCATCACAGCCGATGAAACTCGGCAGGAACTATATATGACGGTGCAGTACCCCTCCGCCGTAACCGTCTACCGGAAAACCGCCGCCAATAATGACGCGCCGCTCCGGATACTCGAAGGCGATGCGACCGAGTTGGCAGATCCGCACGGCATCGCTCTCGATTTGAAGGACGACCTGATGATTGTCAGCAATCATGGGCATCGCAGATTCTATGGTGGAGCAGCAGTCTCGACGACTACCGAAACATGGGAAGAGTGGATCGGCAAAACCACAGCGGACTTGAACACTCTGCCTAGAAGGTACCTTCCTGGCGTCGGCAAGTTCGACCTGCCATCGATCAACATCTACGCGCGAAATGCGAGTGGAAATACGCCCCCGCTACGCGTCATCAAAGGACCGAAGACACAGTTGAACTGGCCAAGTCACGTTGCCGTGCACGAGGAGCGCGGCGAAATATTCGTCGCCAACGACGCCGATGACTCCATCGTGGTCTTTCTTACGTCCGATACGGGCGACGCCGCGCCCACGCGAATCATCAAAGGGCCCAAAACGCGCGTGAAGAACCCGACGGGCTTGACGCTCGACGTCAAGAACGGCGAGCTGTGGGTGGCCAACATGGGTAATTTCTCTGCAACGGTTTTTCCGATCACTGCCGATGGAGATATTGCACCCTCACGCGTGATTCGAGGAGGCCCCGCCGATCAGATCGGACTCATGATTGGAAATCCCGGCGCGATTGGTTATGACAGCAAGCGCCAGCAAATCCTGGTGCCGAACTGAGTAGCTCACCCGCAGATTGCGGCATTTGCC
>Ga0209157_1000798_pt1 | contig 26663 bp, 24 predicted proteins | sample GraSoiAngelo_135_FD_185892 | JGI IMG/M metagenome (GOLD analysis project Ga0209157, IMG submission 185892) | Grasslands soil microbial communities from the Angelo Coastal Reserve, California, USA - 14_0929_05_40cm (SPAdes) (version 2) | ecosystem: Environmental > Terrestrial > Soil > Grasslands ...
TGATGATTGAAAACTTGTCGCTCAAGTCAGTGCGCCAGAAAAGCTCGTCGATAGCGGGTTCCAGAAAGAAGGGTTGGCCGAACCGGAAGGTTGGAAAATCCATTGCTAAACCCATCGCGGTGTCCGGAACCTTCGAGGAGACTGCGTTACGCGGACGATTCTCCCGAGAGTAACTCATGTGGAACTCGTTCAATTTGGTTGGCGAGACCGTCGTGAACAGGTTGCCGTTGACCACGTTGATCTTCGACGGACCCTCGATTCCATTGGCTGAGTTTCCGTAGGTCGGCACATCGAAAGTCTGGTTGGTGTTTTTGGAATAATCAAAGTTGTACGACACGCCTATGGAGTTCCTGGGGGTCAAGTTCCAGTCGAACCGGCCAAGCGCCGCCCTGTTGTTGATCGAGTGGATGACCGGCTGGTTTTCGTCCTGGCCGAAACGGGTCTTGAAGAAGTTGGTCAACGCGAGCCGCTGGCAATCAGCGCTGCCGGCGATCGCCGTGTCGTTGACACCCACTACCGGAGCAGAAATCGAACAGGGAGTACCGATAGCGGTACTGAGATTGTCGCGGCGGAGATTTTCGAAGATCTGCTCGAAGGTGCCGAAAAGGAATGCCTTGTCCCTGACAATCGGTCCGCCGATGCTTCCGCCGGACTGTTCGCGGCGGAAATCCTGAAGCGGTTTGCCGTCGGAGGTATTGGAGGTCAGACCTTCGAGCCGCTGGTAATGGAACAGGCTGCCGTGTATATCGTTCGTCCCGGATTTGGTGACGACGTTGACTACACCGCCGGCCGTCCGGCCGAACTCGGCGCTGGCGCCGGTGGCCACGACCTGGAACTCCCTCACGGCTTCCATGCTGATGTCCACGGCAGCCCGCTGGCCTCCGACTTGCTCGCCGAAGAACCCATTGTTGTAGTCGCCGCCATCGAGGGAAATGTTGTTGAAGATGCCGCGCTGCCCGGCAAAGTTGATCTCGTCGCCATCCGGACCTTGCACGATGCCGACTCCGGGCGTGAGTGTCAGCAGGTCTTCGAATTTGCGCCCGAGAACGGGAGTGTTAGTCACCGTGAGTTCATTCAGCGTGACGCTGGACTCCACTCTTGTCACTTCGATTGGCTCAGCGGAAACCGTCACCTCTTCCGTTATGCCGGATACTCTCATAGAGATTGGCAGCGATAGGGCCTGGCCCACGGTCAGCTCCATGTTCTCCTGAACGATGGTCGAGAAACCGGGTTTTGACGCTGTCACCGTATAGCGGCCCGGCGGCATTTGTAAAAATGCGAACCGGCCGCCGGCGTCGCTATCCTGGCTCCGCGTGAAATTCGTATCCAGGTTCTTGGCTTCCACCTTGGCCCCGGGTACTGCCGCGCCTGTTGGATCGACGATGGTGCCTTGGATGACGCCCGTCGTGACCTGTGCCTGACTCCAAGCAAGCGCTGTGCACGTGTGAAAAATGAATAAGAATAGAAAAGTCCGTTTCATATAGGCGGTGCCTCCCTTTCGCGTTTGAGTGAACGTTCCTGTTTGCGGACGAGGTGATGCCGCTGTCCTTAGCGCGCAGCGAGGCATCTTAACTCGAAATGAACCATCGTCAACTCAAAATTCACATTCGGGGCTGCGAAACTTGTTGATAGTTTGTCTGCTCGTTGTGTTAACGTGAGCGACTTCCATGCGTGGTGAATCCGGCACTTCCGACCCCATCCTTTGCGCCCACCTGCTACGCAGGGTTGACGAAAAACTGATCGATCTGTTGAGTTCGCTCACATCGAGTGAATGGGATGTTCAGACGATCGTGCCACGGTGGAAAGTCCGCGACGTCGCGGCGCACCTGCTCGATACGGCGCTGCGCAAACTGTCTATGGCCCGGGACTCTTGTTGTGTGGAAGGCGTTGACATCCGGTCGCCTCAAGACCTGGTCACGTTGGTGGATCGTCTGAATCAGCAAGGAGTGACCGTATATCGGCGTCTAAGCCCGTCTCTTCTGATCGATTTGATGAGGGTGGCCTGTGAACAGAGTGCTCGTTTCCATGAGGCTCTCGACCCGTTTGCCCCTGCTCGATTCGCTGTCAGTTGGGCGGGAGAAGAGACGTCCCTGAATTGGTTTGATACGGCCCGAGAATTGACGGAACGCTGGCATCACCAGCAACAGATTCGACTGGCCACGAATCGTCCGGGTATTATGACGCCGGATCTGTACCATCCGGTCGTCGAGTGCTTCGTGCGGGGACTGCCCCATGTCTATCGTAACGTCGGCGCACCTGACGGAACTTCGCTTCTGTTGGAGATTTCCGGCGAATGCGGAGGGCGATGGCTTTTGTCCAGACGATCGACAGAATGGCGTTTTGTAAAACCGCCGGAGGGAGAATTCGCTTCCCGAGTCGTGATACCTCAGGAATTGGCCTGGCGTGTATTTACCAAAGGCATTGATCGCGACTCGGCCCGCAAACAGATTGAGGTCGAGGGGAACCGAGATTTAGCGGAGAAAGTTTTTCAACTGACGGCCATCGTTGGTTAGAACGATTTTTGCGAGATCGCCGGCGGTCATAGAAAGTGCGAATGAATTGAATTGCGGGAGCTCCACCCTCTCCCTCTGGGAAAGGGTGCGAAAGCGCGAGCCCGATAGGGCGAAGCCTCAATAAAGAGTGAGGGTCCCAAGATTCGAATAGACTTGCCACCCTCACCCGGCGCCCTTCAATTGATGGCCCGCCCTCTCCCAGGGAGAGAGGGGCGGTGCGCCACGCCAGCGAAGGTCTTCGACTGTGTTGAATACCGGAACATCTGTTCGCAAGGTCGCCAGCGTCCGAAACAGAAGCGCCTGCTCCCAGTTCTCGAAGAGCACGGTTGCCAACGAAGAAGCGTGGCGGATGGAATGACGCCATTCGCTCCAATGCTTGGGTATGTCTTCGAGGTGCGGGTATACAGATAGAATCGAAGCGGCTGCTTTCTTACCCCAGCCCGGCATTCCGGGGAATCCGTCGGCGCTATCACCGACCAGAGCGAGATAGTCGGGAATCGATTTGGGCCTGACGCCAAATTTTGCGACCACCGCTTCCTCGTCAATGATGACCTGCGTTCGGCGGAGGAGTTGGACGATTCGCGTTCCCGAAACACATTGGCTCAAATCTTTGTCAGGCGTGCAAATCACAACACGGTTTACATTTCGGTCGTCTGCGGCTTTAACCGCCGCCGAAGCGAGAGCATCATCGGCTTCAAATTCCACCATCGGCCAGACCACGATTCCCATGGCCTCGAGATCACTTTCGAGGATTGGAAACTGCGAATATAGTTCGGGTGGAATTCCTGCACCGGTCTTGTATCCCGCATACAAGTCGTTTCGGAACGATTCGATGACCCGATCAGTCGCGACGCCGATATGGGTCGCGCCCTCGTCGATCATTCGCCTGACGGAATTCACAACGGCGCGAGCCGCCCCAATCTCCCGGCCTTTCGTATCTTTGACCGATGGAACAACAAAGAAATGGCGGAACAGTTCGTATGTGCCGTCGATCAGGTAAACATCCATCCATTCAATTATAAGGTTGATAGGTGAACTTCCGGCTGACATGATGCTGCTTTTCTACAGCACAAGAGACACAAGATCTTGTGCTTTTTGTGCTTCTTGCGTTCATTCAGTCAAAGAAACATGGAAGAAAGACATCCCTGCGTACGTCTAATTCGCAGGTCGCGCGGTAATGACGAAGCCGATCATCGATGACCGCACACTCGAGGCGTGCCAGCGCGGCGACCCGGAGGCGTTTCGTCTGCTCTTCGAGGCTCACAAGGATCGTGTGTATTCGATAGCGCTCTGTTTCTTCGATGGCGACGAGGCTGCGGCCAAGGACATTACTCAAGAGGTCTTTCTGAAGCTGATGACTTTTATTTCACAATTTCAGAATCGCTCGGAATTTTCAACCTGGCTGCATCGGATCGTCACGAATGCATGTCTCGACCGGAAGCGCGCATTACGGCGGTTTTTATCGCTGGGAGAGCCGCACGAACGGACACTGCCGGATCGCCGGATGTCTCAGGAAGACAAATACGCTCAAAGAGAAACCGAAGCATCGGTACGTAAAGTCATCGCCGGCATGAAGCCCAAGCTGCGGATCGCCATTCTGCTGAAGTATTTCGACGATCTGTCCTACGACGAGATGGCGGCGGCCTTGGGTTGCAGCAAGGGCACAGTCGCTTCCCGCCTCAATCGCGCTCATCGCATTCTTGCCCGGAAGCTGTCACACCTCCGGGACGCCGTCGCGGCAGGAGAGTAGGATGTTTCGAAAACACGTCATCCGGCAACTGTCGGCTTACTACCATCAAGAGCTCTCGGCTGATGAGAAGCTGAAGCTTGAAGCGCATCTCCGAACGTGCTCTCAGTGCCGCACCGCATATGAAGAAATCCGATTGGGAGCGCGCCTCGCATCGGTATTGCAGGTCTCCGGTGCTCCGGAGTCGATATGGACCGATGTTCCGGCAAAGCCGAAGATATCCAGACATTGGAGATGGGTTGGTTTCGCTGCTTTGGCGACTGCTGCGATTCTGGTGGCGGTTGTGGTCCGCGTGGATTTTTACTCCGGGCCATCATGGGAAGTGACCGGGTTGCCTGGCATGTCTCATCTTCACGTAGGCGAAACTCTAGAAACGGATGCAGGATCCCAGGCACAAATCAAAATAGCGAATATCGGCAGGCTTGTCGTTCGTCCGGACTCGCGTATTCGACTTCTGGCGACTCAATCGAATCAGCATCGTATCGCACTGGATCGCGGAAAAATCGAAGCGCAAACATGGTCGCCGCCGCGATTGTTTGTCGTGGATACGCCGTCTGCGAGCGCTATCGATCTTGGATGTCAATACATACTCGAGGTTCAGGAGGACGGAAGCAGTCTGCTTCATGTCACGCTGGGCCTCGTCGCGCTGGAACGTGATGGTCCGGAGACGATCGTTCCGGCCGGCGCGTTTTGCCGAACCCGGAAGGGCGCAGGCCCAGGCACACCTTATTTTGAAGACGCGTCGGCTGAACTTCAGGCCGCGGTTACGAAAATCGATTCGGTTAACGACCCGGGCGAGCGTCTCCGCCAGCTTCAGATCGTGATCCGTGAGTCGCACGTGCGCGACGCTCTGTCCTTGTGGCATCTGCTTCCGCGCATGGATACGCAGGCGCGCGGAATGATTTACGACCGTTTGGCGCAACTGTTGCCGCCTCCGCCGGAAGTCACGCGAGACGGTATTCTGGCGCTCAATCCGAAGATGCTCGATACCTGGAAGAAAGTGGTGTCTCAACTCTGGCAGTAGTGAAGAAAGGATCAGCAATGACTACAAACCATGTTATTCGAATCGTGACCACGCCGGCTCTGGTGTTCATCCTCATCAGCGCCGCGTTTGCGGGAGGCTGGGCAATCGTCACTCTGGATGATTTTCCGGAATACGCGGTCGCCGGAAAACCGGTGAACCTGACCTTCGCCGTCCGGCAACATGGAATGACTCTGCTGCCGGGACTACATCCGACAATCCGTGCGACCACTGCCACCGGACTCACATCCAAAGCTAATGTCGTGCCCGCCGCAGGCCGTGGCCAATATACGGCAGCTTTGACGCTGCCGCAGCAGGGTGAATGGACCATCACGATCGCGAGCGGTTTCAACGACAGCAATGTCCCGCTGCCGGCTGTGAAGGTGATTGCGCCGGGCGCGCCGGCTCCGTCTCCGTTTTCGCCGCCGACACGTGGATTGCGTCTCTTCAGGAGCAAGGGATGCATCGGTTGTCATCGGCATATCGAAGTGAATCCTGAGCGGGTCACAGATGCCAAATTGGATCTCACTGGCAAACGGTTCCCGCAGGACTACCTCAAAAGGTTCCTTGCCGACCCGAGCATCAAACCGGCGGAGATGCCGAACCTCAAATTGAAAAGCGACGAGATCGAAGCTCTCGCTGCATTCATCAACAAACTGGCTTCGAAAACAAGAGAAGAGGTGCAACGATGAAAACCAAACTGCTTCTTATCGCTCCCGCTCTTTTGATGTTTTTCTTTGCGGCCGTAGTTCTGCCGAAACCGAACGATCGGCTGGATGTGACAGCGCACGAATGGGGCACATTCACGTCCGTGGCGGGCGAAGACGGCATGCCTGTGCCGTGGTTCAGCTATACCGGCCCGCTCGATCTGCCGTGCTTTGTGTATAACTTTGGCGGATCCAAAATTTTGATTCGCGGCACCGTCCGAATGGAAACGCCCGTCCTTTACTTCTACGGCTCGCGCGAATCGTCGGTGAATGTGAAGGTTTCGTTCCCGCAAGGAACAATCACGGAGTGGTACCCGCAAGCATCGCCGCAAAGACGTTCGAACAATTTGATTCTGTGGCAGGATGTAAAAATCTCACCTGAAGTCACGCCTGACTTTCCAACGGAACGCGGCGCGAGCCACTACTATGCCGCGCGCGAAACCGATGCGGCAGCATTGCAGGTCAAATCCGAAAAGGAGAAGTTTCTCTTCTATCGCGGTATTGGGACCTTCCCGCTGCCGGTATCTGCGCGCTTCGAGCAAGATGGCAAGCTCGTGGTACGAAATGTCGGCGGAACGCCGGTTGATGGGCTGATTGTCTTCGACAATCATGCCGGTACACGGCGCTATGCAGTTGCCGGCACAGTGAAGGACGAGGTTACCGTCGATTTCGGATCACTGCAGGATAACTGGGCAGGCTTGCTCATGGATCTGGAGCGCGTTTTGATCTCACAGGGGCTTTACGAGAAAGAGGCCCGGGCGATGATCGAAACCTGGCGCGATTCGTGGTTTGAGGAGGGGACTAGACTGTTCTACATCGTGCCAAGGCAGGCAGTCGATTCCATCCTGCCGCTCGATATTCAGCCTGCGCCCTCCGACGTCGCTCGGGTGTTTGTGGGGCGGATGGAGATCATCACGCCTGCGATTCAACGGGACTTCCGACAAGCGGTGGCGGTTAACGATCGGCCGGCGCTCGAAAAGTACGGACGGTTTTTGGATGCGATCGCGAAACGAGCCGGCATCAGGAGTCCGGTGATCGATTCCGTGAACGCCGCGTACATCAATAAAACTATAGCGAACTGCGGCCGGTAGCAGTGGAGACTTACTACTACTGCGCATAGTCAAAATAAGGGACGTGTGTTAAATTCAGCGCGACGAGTGCCGGATTGACAGCGATGATTCTCATCGCACCCGCGCAGATCGCATTGCAGGATATCCACCAGGAAAACTCTGGAACTAGTTCGTCTCGCAATGCTCCGTCCGAAGATGTCGGCCCGCGCATACCAGGCACTTTCGATCGAACCGAAGAGGAGTCTTGAGGCAATCGCCGGATAACTGTTTTGCCGAACTCATGAGGGCTGCCCAAGCGGGCGACGCCCTCGCATACGCGCGGCTTCTCGAGCAAATTACGCCGCGGATACGACAGATTGTTCGCGGACAGCGTAGATTTCTTCGGGCGGAAGATATCGAAGATCTCGTTCAGGACATCCTGCTCTCCGTGCATACGGTTCGTGCTACATACGATCCGCAACGGCCGTTCATGCCATGGCTGGTAGCGATTTGTCGAAATCGCTTCGCGGACGGAGCCCGCCGGTATGCCCGGAGTGCGGCTCACGAAATTCATGTCGAAAACATGGCCGTAACCTTTGTCGCCAATCCAGCGAATAACACTATGGATAACTATGGTGATGTGGACGAGTTAAAGGAGGCCATCGCGACCTTGCCGGCAATGCAACGCGATGCGATCCGGATGTTGAAGCTGGGAGAGATGTCACTGAAAGAAGCGGCAGTCGCCCGCAACATGACTATCGGCGCTTTGAAGGTGGCGACCCACCGGGCCATGACGGCCCTTCGTAAAATGCTGGCAAAAGAAAGATGACCACAGACACAAAACAACTTATTCGCCAGTTGACGGAAAATGCAGATCCAGTGCGGCCGCTTCGACGTCCATCGACTCGAGCCGCCGCGTGGCTTGTTTTTTCGGTCGCGTACATTGTGCTTGTGCTTCTGATCATGCCTTTGCAACACGACATTTCACAGAAGCTGCACGACAAGCTATTCATCATCGAACAAATCGCCACATTGGCGACGGGGTTAGCCGCTGCGATAGCTGCTTTTGCGAGCATCATTCCAGGATACGGCCGCCGATGGATTATGCTGCCGCTGCTGCCGCTTATGACTTGGTTGGCGACCCTGGGTCCCGGTTGCGTTCGGGAATTAAATCGGTACGGTTTCGAGCATTTACCCTTACAACATAATCTATGGTGTTTTCCCTTTATCGTTTTACTCGGTGCCATACCTGCGATTGGCATGGCAGTAATGCTTCGTTGCGGTGCACCTTTGACTCCTCAACTCACGGCAGCGCTCGGCGGTCTTGCAGCCGCCGGTCTGGCTAACGCCGGCGTGCGAATCATTCATCCGGAAGACGTTAGTGTGATGCTGCTCGTATGGCATGTTGGCTCCGTCATGGCGCTTTCGGCCCTTGCAGGCAGCATCGGCCGCTACGTTCTCGACTGGCGGTCTATTTTGAAATTTGATGCGTAACCTTTTTATCTCATTCTCCGAATCTATAGGATGAACTTAAAACCCAAATGGAGGATTGAATGAAAAGACGTATCTTTATCGCAACAGCATTTGCCTCGGTGGTCGCGCCTGTCGTTCTCTCAGCCCAGAAACCGGTTCCACCACCTAGCTTCAAGGCCGAAAAGTGTTATGGAATTGCCAAAGCCGGAAGAAACGACTGCGCGTCAACCGGAAACAACTCCTGCGGCGGAACATCCAAGCTAAATAGCGACCCGAAGGCATGGATTTATGTGCCGGAAGGATATTGCGAACGCATTGTGGGCGGCAGCAAGACTCCCAAATAGAAGCTTTCACGGGTTATCGGGTGGCCATCTCAATGACCTCGAATCCCAACACTCCGGGAATTGGTCTCCGTCTTGCGCATTTGGCGGAGATGGTGGCCACCCGGCCAGCTGCCGGCTGGCTGGAGGTGCATCCCGAAAACTTTCTTGCCAATCCACATGCTGCCGAACTGCTGACCGAAGTATCACTGCACTATCCAATCTCTCTGCATACTGTCGGCATTTCGGTAGGCAGCGCAAACGGGATTGATCGTTTGCATTTGAAGCGAGTCCGCGGCCTGGCCGCCAGGCTTAAGCCGATTTTCGTCTCAGGCCATCTGGCATGGTCGACCTACGGTAACGAATACCTCAACGATCTTTTTCCGCTACCCTACAACGAAGAAAGTTTGCAGCTTGTCTCAACACACATAAGTTACGTTCAGGATACATTGGGGAAGCCGTATCTGATCGAGAACCCATCCAGTTATGTGGGTTTCCGCTCTTCCACGATGAAAGAGACCGATTTTCTCTCTGAGATCGTGCGGCGTACCGGCTGTCAACTGTTGTGCGACGTCAGCAACGTCGTTGTTAGCGCGCACAACATGGTTTACGACGCTTACCAGTACATCGACAATTTTCCTGCCGATGCGATCCGTGAGATCCATTTGGGAGGCTACACACCCGAAAAGGACGAAGCGACTCCCGGCGCTGAGTTATTGATCGACACGCACGCGGCTGCGATTGCCGACCCATCGTGGGATTTGTACGCTTATGCGCTTCGCCGCTTCGGGCCGAAGCCAACTTTGATCGAATGGGACAATGAGATCCCACCGCTTGCGAAGTTGCTCGGGGAAGCAGCGCATGCCGGTGAGATCGCGCAGATGATAGACACTAAGGCGGAGGCGAACCATGCTGCGGCTCGCTGAGATTCAGTCCCATTTCCGCAAGGCAGTGGTCGATGGCGATACCAGGGGTGTCGCAACCGTGCTCATAGGCGGATACGACCCGGAAAAGCGTCTTACGGTTCATCAACGGAATTACCAAACGGGTCTTGTCGATTCTCTGCTGGTCAAGTTTCCGGCGACCGCATGGCTCATCGGAACACCATTCGTGACGGAAGCCGCCAAACATTTTGCTCGTGAGCATCCACCACAGGCTCCATGCATCGCCGAATATGGTGCTGCGTTTCCGGATTTCCTCGCGGGGTGTCCCGAAACCCAACGCCTGCCGTACCTGCGTAAATTCGCGCAGCTCGAATGGTACGTCGGCCAGGTGTCGATTGCTGTCGACGACGCGCCAGTATCGGGCAAAGAATTTTCAATAATCGACGCAGGCGCTCTGCCGGAAACGGTGCTCATGCTGCAGTCCGGATTGCATTACATAGAGGCATCGTGGCCGGTCGATGAGTTAATGAAACTCTACCTGACGGAGAAGGTCCCCGATTACTTTGAGCTTTCGCCAGCTGATGTGTGGATCGAAGTGCGCGGCGCTCGCGGTGAGTTTCAACTTAATCGGCTGGATGCCGCCAACTTCACCTTCCGAAAATCTGTTTTAGGAGGCCGCTCAATCGGCGATGCAGCCGAAAGCGCGCTCGACATCAATCCTGGCTTTGATCCGGGTCAAGCCCTCGCAGCCCTCATTGCTGAGGGTTTGATCACTGTTATCGGACGAAACAGTACAGGAGAAACCTCATGACAACTCCTGAAGAAGCCATTCCACGAAGTCTCAGTCTAACTGGCTGGATCACTTCGGCACGGGAATGGCTCGGCCGTTTCCCACTCTCGATTCTTCAACTTGGAATGCGGATCGGCGTCGGAATGGTTTTCTTCAATGCGGGTTTATTGAAGTACAGGTCTTTCGAGTTTGCGATCAAGCTGTTCGAAGATGAATACAAAGTGCCGGTACTCGCTCCGGCTGTCGCCGCGCGCATTGCGATGATCAATGAACTCACAACCTCGACGCTCCTTTTTCTTGGCCTGGTTACTCGGCTGGCCACACTGCCACTACTCGGAATGATGTCCGTGATTCAAATCTTCGTTTACCCCAGCGCGTGGCCCGATCATGTGCTTTGGGGATCGACCCTCATTTTTATCCTGACGCGTGGACCTGGACCGTTCTCGATCGACTATCTGATCGAGCGGTATCTTCTGAAGCACCGCTAATGGCGGGAGTCAACTGTAATCCACATTACTTCGAAGTGACATTAGTCCCAGTGCGTTTTTTGATTTGGATTCTGGGATTAATGTTGCTCTCGCGGTCCGGCTTTGCGCAGTCGCGCGGAGAACCTTCTCCGTCAACGTCGCCGCGTGTCATCCGAGTTGCGGGTTGGACGATTAACGGCAGCCTCAGGCTTCGATTCGAGGATTGGGATTTCTTCAAAGCGCCGCCTGCCGACAATAGCTACGGATATGGGGCGTCGTTGCTTCGTGTCTCCGCCGGCCGGCAATTCCGTTCTAACGATTGGCTTTTTGAATTCGCTCAGCCTTGGTTGATCGGTTTGCCCGCGCATGCGATTGCCCCGGCTCCTCAAGGACAATTGGGTTTCGGAGCTACGTACCACGAGGCGAATCCGGACCGTACCGCCGGCATCTTCCTGAAACAGGCGTTCGTCCGCTTCAAAGGCCTCGCTGGAGATCAGGCGAGTTCGCTGCGCATTGGCCGGTTCGAATTCGGAGACGGCCTTGAATTGAATCCGGAAGGCTCGCTCGGTGCTGTTGTTCGAGACCGCGTGGCGAACCGTCTCATTGGAAACTTTGGTTTTACACACGTGATGCGTAGTTTGGATGGAATCCATTTCTCGCGCGGCGCCGCGAGCTCGAACTTTACCTTCCTCGCTGTACGCCCAACCGAAGGTGTTTTTCAGGTTAAAGGAACGAAGGAGTTGAACATCGAGATGGTTTATGGCGCGTGGTCGAAGATCCATCGATCGGTTGGCGAAGGTGAAGGGCGGATCTTTGGTACCTATTATCACGATGGCCGTGATGTGCTGAAGACAGATGCGCGGCCGCTCCAGTCTCGTGCGCAGGATCACCAGGCGATCCATATCGCGACGATTGGCGGCAACTACGTCAACGTTTTTAATCTTATAAACGGCAAAGCCGACGTCTTGTTCTGGGGAGCGATCCAAACTGGAACATGGGGAACAATAGCTCATCGCGCAAACGCGTTCGCCGCCGAAGGTGGTTACCAATGGAATAATGCGCGATTAAAACCATGGTTGCGCGGCGGCTACTTTCGCGGAAGCGGAGATGACGCTTCCGGCCGCGTACATGGCACGTTCTTTCAAGAACTGCCGACACCACGCCCGTTTGCCCGTTTTCCTCTCTACAACCTGATGAACAATGAAGACCGTTTTCTTCAGTTAACCGTTACGCCTCATCCAAAGTTGATTCTTCGAACCGAAGCACATTCACTCAATCTCGCGAGCGCCAGGGATCTTTGGTACATCGGCGGCGGAGCTTTTCAGAAAGAGACTTTTGGCTTCACCGGGCGTCCGTCCAGCGGCCAAAAGCGATTTGCCGATGTATTCGATCTGAGCGCAGATTACCAGTTCGATGCGCAGACAACATTCACGTTTTATGCCGCACACGCTTCCGGCAAGGCGGTTATTCGAAGCATTTATCCCGGCGGTCCACAGGCGAACTTCGTCTACGTCGAACTGAACCGCCGATTTTGATTGGCGAATATGGATCCGGAGCAACTCGCACCGCGGACCTCTCGGCCCGCGTGAAGCCCCCAGGGGCGGCCCGATCACTATACGGTTTCTTCGAAAAGCTTGTTTTTCGTCGCGCAGAGCGCCAATTCCAGCCGGCTGGATACGCCCATCTTATCGAAGATGCAAGTCAGGTGGTTCTTCACCGTCTGATCGCTGATCGACAGTTTTACGGCGATGTCCTTATTGCTGTATCCGGATAGAACGGCCGCGATGATCTCGCGTTCACGAGGCGTGATGCCGAATCCAACCCGGCGAGGTGGGTTCGGAGGTTCGCGCATCAGGCTGTAGAGCGTTTGGGCAATGTCCGAAATTCTGCCCCGATCGACCCAGTATTGTCCGGACATGACGCAGCGGATCGCTTTGAAGAGGAACTCCACAGTGGATTCCTTGAGGACCACGCCACACGCTCCAAGCTTTATTGCCTCGATAATCTCGGTTCTCTCAATGGAAGCCGTAAGAATGATAGTTTTGGTCTGACTCGGGGAGTCCGTCAGCTCTTTTAATACTTCCATACCGGCGCTTCGGGGAAACGCCAGATCGAGCAGCAAAATATCCGGTTTCAACTCACAGGTGAGCCGGGCCACCGAATCAATGTCAGGGCTGTCGCCAATCAACTCCATGTCGGGTTGCGTTTCAAAATGTTTTCTCAGGCCCGACCGAAACATCGCGTGGTCGTCAATTAGAAGGACGCGAGTCACATGGCGGCCCGACTTGCGCACATGAGGCGTCCCGAGTCTGTTCAGCATACTGCTTGTCCTTTTTGTTGATCTGCTTCCTCCGCTCTGGAATGTTCCTCATCGCACGAACCCTCCGCTCTGGCGTTGGTGAAGCCGGAGCGCCCTTCTTTCGAATCAATGGACGTGAAAAACGGGATGCTCCAGCTTCGCGCCGTGGGTTCTGCTGAACATTCATCTTACCTTCCCAGAGCAAATTAATCGGTGAAGCGCATTAAACGAAAACTCCGATTGGACGTAAATGGCAATGTGGTATCAGACGCGCACTACGGAAGTCCTGGCCGTAGGCGTCAGATACCACACTCCGGGAGTAAACGCGACCGATGGTGTTTTGTAAACGGAATACAGTACCCGGGTTCAAGCGGCGCGATCTCATCATCGAAGATCATGTGGTAGCCTCCCGTCCCCATTTTTTAGAACCCAACGAGTTCGTGGGACAAATCTGTGCTGTGTCTTTTACGGGAAAAATCGGATCGGGTAAATAGCAAGTGGTAACAGAGGCACACTACTGAGGTACTAGGACTTTACCGTGCGATGCTAAATTGCAGGAGCGCGAAGAGGTCCGGAAATCAACAGGCGTGAACCGGCGCCTGGAGTGGAGTCGATGATGAGTTCTCCTTCGAGTAGACGCACTCTTTCTTTAATAGTGACTGGACCTTTGTGAAGCCGGTCCAGTTCCTGAAGCGAGAGCATGCCTGAAAACTCGAAACCATGACCATTGTCCTCAATAACCAGACTCCACAATCCGTCTCCACAACCGAAGCGTATCAGCGCAGTCCGCGCACGACTGTGTTTTCGTATGTTCGCCAGAGCCTCCTGAGCGATCCTTGCAATTTCGCGGCATACCCGGGGAGACAGTACGACATCCTCGTTGCTGCAGACAAACTTTGCTGAAATGCCGCTCTCGCGATGGAACCTTTCCACGACATCTGCCAAGAAAGGAACTATCTCACCCGGCTGCATGTTCACCGAGCGGAGTTGACTGATGAGGCTGCGCAGTCTCTGTACTTCAGTCCGGACCAGTGTTTGAAGTTCGTCCAGAAACTCGCCAGGCTCGACGCTCTTTTGGATTCGTTCGTTCTCGATGTGCAACTCGAGCCAAACCAGCGATTGAACGATGCCGTCATGCAACTCGCGGGCGATATGGGCGCGCTCCAGAGCGCCCACTTTAGCGCGGAGCCTGCGCCACAAATAGACGTTGTAAATGACTGGCATCACCTGGCGGGCAAACGTCTGCAAAAAGCGAAGGTCTGTCTCCCACGAAATGTGACGCCGGGCGCTGAGGAGGTAGAGCCGGCCGGAGAGTTCCTCTCCAAAACTGACAGATACCGCAAGCAGCGACTCCAACGGATTCAATTTCAGCAATGCTTCATCCAGCCGGATATCACTTTGGGGCAAGTGCTTTCCGCGCTCATCAAACGCAAACGTCTGAAACTTTCCATCCGCCCGGCGCGACAAGTACCACGCATGAGCATCGGATTGAAACAAGTAGGTTTTTTCGGAGGCTGGCTCCATTTCAGTGATGCGAACTCTGTGAAGAGCCGCCGTCGACGGTTTGTACTCTGTCAGGTATGCCCGGCCCGTTCGTTCGTCGTGAGCAGCAATCCATGCAGCGTCCGCTTTATAAAAACCCACAACTTCGGACAGAATAGCGTCCAGAGTGTGCGACAGGCCGAATTCAGCTCGTGCTTTGGCAATGGCGCGTTCAATCAATGACCTTTCGGACCTCATACGTTTATCGACCTCGGCCAGGTACCCGAGTAATCCGCTGATGATCAGCAGATACGCCGACCGCATGACGAACCGGCTTGGTTCCTGCCCCAGGTCGGCACTGTCGCCGAGAACCGTTACCCAAAATAGGACCTGGCCAACAAGTAAAAGACTTGTTGCGATTCCGGTGACGCAGGTCTTCCAAAAGCCCCAACGGTAGGCTGCGGTAACCACAACGAATATGAAAAAAACGAAGAAAGGGCTGTTCGGACCCTCGGTGAATGCGGTGAGTATGGCTACCCAAATGACATCGGCTGCGCAAAAGACAAGACGGAGCCGTTCAACGTCTTTGACAAGACTCAGAAGCAGCAACAATCCGATGCTGTACAACGCAAAAACGAAAAAGAGGATATAAGCGAGGACATAGTATCGTGCCGGCTGAGTTGGATCGACATAGATCGCAAGGAGTGAAGCCACGGCGAGCAACACCCGAGCTATTGCGACCACACGCTCCAGCCGTTCGGCATCGCCCAGTTCCGTGGAAAATCTGATAAGAATTAAATTCCAATGTTCTCGTATGGTCAAAGGCGCTCTGTCCTGCCTGTAATGTCCTGTGGTTGATACGACCCAATAGGTTTAACGATCAAGATCGCCGCCAGATTGGGTTTGCCTTCTACACGAAGGAAATCCCTGGCGGAATAGCAAAGAGGTCCTGTGTATATAGGACCAAAAAGTCCTGGTACTTGGCAGGTGTCCTTTCACTCGCCTCCACGATTCACCAAAGCCCTCTCTCAAAACTTTCGAAAGCACTGCCTGGCAGCCGCACACGGAACGAACGACGCCGGCTTGAGCAACGTTGATTCTTGTTTACGGATGAGTGCTCGAAAATGGGTCTTTGGTAGGCTCGGTCAATCGAACTTCAGGGGTAGCCTTTTGGTGGGTTTTGGGTAGGGTTGTCCAGGTTCGCCGATCCGTACCAATACACTTTCGGACGAGGACCAACTAGCGAAACCAGCCACCGGAATACAGTCCCCGGTTCCGCCTGAGCTGGCGAACTGATTACGATCGCTCAGACGGTTCAATAACGCCGCGATCGATGATCCTGCCGGTTTCGCTTATAGCTTGAAAAGTGATCCGTTCGTGCCCGGCCTCGATAAGCATAAAATGATTATCTTCGTCATAGCTTGCCGCACGAAAGGGACTCTTGAGATTTACGTCGCCGCGACGCGCGTCGCCACCCGCGCCGGTGACGAAGTAATGAATGCCCTGCTGCGGTATGGTGCGCTCATAGATGTGGTCGTGTCCTGAGAAAACGGCATTTACACCGTAGCGCACAAATAGCGGCTCCAACTTCCCGCGCAACTTAAGGTCTGATCCGTGCTTCTTGCCGGAGGAATAAATCGGATGATGAAAAACCGCCAGCTTCCAGCGGGCCGTCGAGTCCTTCAGTTGCTGGTCCAGCCAACCGATCTGCGCCGCGTCGCAATCGGTCGAGTCGAGCATGAAAAGATCCAACAATCCTTCGCTCTGTTTGACTGTGTAATAGTTTCGTCCACTCATGTTAAACAGCGGATATTGGCATTGATCCCGGCGCCCCTCCCGCACATCGTGATTACCCAATACCGCGTAGAAGCGCAGCGGCTCCTTGAGCAGAGCTGCAAAAGGCTGTTCAAAATGCCTGGTGAAGTAACGAGCGCTGCCGTTGGGGTAGATGTTATCGCCAGCAGCAATTGCAAAATCAAATGGCGCACGCCGGTGCGCCTCGAACATTTGTTTGGCAATGCCGATCTGATCGCTGCCACCGGTTCCAAAATCGCCAACTACCGGGAAACGTAACAAAGTCTTCACCGGCCGGGCGCCAGATACAGCCCTCGTTGTAATCATTGTTCCGGCAGTGATCGCAGCTAGCGACAGCAACGCTTGCCGTCGAGTGATTTTTTCATTCATCGTTTAAGTTCTGATCCAAAAGCAAAATCTGCGGAAATCAAGTGGAAAATTAGAACACCGCCCGACGCGGGCAGCGTCGGGAAAAACGTTCAACAGCGACTTTATCAAGAATAGCCAGAGTTGCGCAATGGGTCGCACATCGCCAACCGGGGTGGCGCCCACTGTAAGCAAGGGTTGCCCGGCGAGTCGGTTCTTGACGATACGTATTCATGTTGCGGGATATGAACGGTAGAGAAATCGCCAGAGATCGGCTGGATCTGAGATCGCGGCCGAGGTCTCGCCGTTAGGTACAGGCTAATTCAGGCCAGCGAGACCCGCTTTGGCACATTCGTCGGCGACCGTCAAATAGCGCTGGACCCCATCGTTGCCGATGACGTAGGGATGAGGATCCCCCGCTTTGCGCTTTGCCAACGCGGCGAGCTTCGTCTTGGATCCGTCGTAATTCGTGTGGTTCGACAGGATGATGTCGGCGCCGGCCTTTTTCACGATATCGCGAAAACGCCTTGCAGAACCGCTGTAGGTTTCAAACCAGAAGCGGTCGGATCTTTCCGCAGTGATATAGACCGTCCTGTTACGAAGCCAGTTGAATGCGGTGCCGCCCCACTCGGCTGCAAGATGCGGTTTGCCGCCGTCCTTCACAGGAATAAGCGTGGATATTGTGCCGAGCGTATGACCGGGCGTTAGGTACAGAGTCAGCGTCGTGTCACCAAGCGTGAGCCGCTGGCCATCGGCGGCAACCAGATCTCGTTTCGGTTTCGGCCAGGCGCCTCGATCGCGATCCAGCAAATCCCAGTCTGCCGCGCCCATAATGACGCGCGCTCCGAAACGGTCCTGCAAGAGTTTCGCGCCGCCGGCATGGTCGATATGGCCATGACTTACGATGACGTATTTAATTTTCTTGGGATCCAAGCCCAGCTTCGGCAATCCGTTTACGATCTCATCTTCAACCGAATAATCGAAGATCGCGTCGATGATAATGATCCCGTCCGAAGTATTGACGGCCCAGGAAGAATATTCCGTCATGCCGACGAAGTAGAGATTGTCGAAGACTTTGACTGGTTCGGCATGCCACTGCGAACGGTCTGGAGGGGATTGTGGTTGTGTCGCGGCCCGCTGGCCGCGCTCCGCAGGCGGCGCTGGTTCCAGGGCGCTACACAAACCGAAGAGTGCCGTATGTTCCTGCCTCGCGGCAGCCTTCGCCGCCGCGACATGCGACTCGGATGTTTCTTTGGTGGACTGGGCAAAGCCGATAACGGTACAGAGTGCACCGGCTGATAACAATAAAACCACGGCGTAGGATTTCATCCTGGGCCCCTTTCAGTTAATCCTTGTGGAACACTCCGGCTGCCGGATCGCGGACTCTGCGATTGAATTCCTGCTCCTGGGAAGGAATGCAGAAAAGTTCCTCGGCGAATTCGTTCAGCCCGCTCAGGCGAAAGTTTTTCCTTTCGCTCACCCACGGCTTCGCATAGATCTTTGGATCAGTGAGCGTCATCACAAGCTGCATATTGTCCCGGTCCAGGCGATGATAGCGCTCCTCCAATCTCATCTCATCGCTATGGGGATAGCCAAAATGATCGAGCCACGTCCGGTCGTCAAAGGTATTGGACTGCACAACGAAGACGTCCCCTTCCCAGTGGCCGACCGAATATCCCAACATTCGCGGATCCGAATCTTTCAGAAGTTCCCGCCCGTCGGTCCAGATGATCCGATGGACGTGATGCCGATCAAACAACTGAATGACGCGGCCGGGAATCTGGATGAATTCGAGATCGCCGGGATTGTTTTCCAGAAGCAGCAGACGCGGTATTCCCAACGGGTCGCAATTCCCCATGGGATCGTTCCCCAGTGCCGGAGGAATCGCGCGCGGTCCGTAGCTGGGCTTGTTCGCGTCAAATCTCTTCTTGCCTTCGGGAGTGAATGGGGGAGCATCGTTGCTGAGTGATAGAACGCCTCCTCTGCGCACCCAAATCCCTGACAAATCGTGTGGATCATGCGGCGGCGAAGGCTCATTGCCGGCTGCAGTCTGACCGCGCCCCCGCTGTCCTTCGCCCCTTTGACCGCCGGCGATCACCGCTGCCGATACGAGGAACAATGTGACGAGAATAGATGCCGGAAGGATGAAACGATTTAGCATTTCGGTATGAATGAGTGTCTTTTTCATGTGCGGTACTTCTACATTGGAGCAAGCTGCGCTCGAATGCTACCACGTATCCTACGGCCTAAAAATTCAGGAAGGATCAGCTCAGGTGAAAAAATATTTCGTTCGTTTCGATCTCTTTTCTCTCATTACGGCCGCCGTTCCTCTCGCAGGGCTGCGCCACCCACGTGTCAGGATTACGTCACATTTTCTATCGGCATAGCGTGGCTTTTCCAACTTACCGTCTCCCTTTGGGAGAGGGCGGGGTGAGGGTTTCAAGATTCGACGAAACCTCCACCCGTCCACCTTGCTTCTTTCCCATTCCAACCATAGAATCGCCCTTCACTACAAAGAGGGAGATGCCATGTTCACACCTAATCGATCGATTTTGCTCTTCATACCAGCATTGTGGCTCGGCGCATGCTCGGGTCCGCCTGTTCTACGCACACTGGCGCAGGATGCAGTAGCCGCGATGGGCAGCGCCGAAAGACTTCAAGGCGTGAAGACTCTCGCGATGAAGGGCGGAACGGGAACGCGCATGAGAATGGGTCAAATGGTGAAGGCGACCGATCAGGAGAACCCCGCACAACTCAAGGACGTGGTCGACATTGTCGATCTCGCCAATGGACGCGCTTCACTCGATTACGCGCTTCAACTCGGTGGCTTCATGCAGCATCGGCATGAGATCTTAACGAAGAAAGGAGACAAACCTATCGGCATCGAGATCGTCGGCACGCGCCCCATAATTGCCACGACGCCAGGTGGTCTCTTCAGTTGGGGCACGCAGAACTCGCCGGAATTTTTGGTGCGGCGCAACGTTGTGACGATTGCTCTGTCCGCGGCGGAATGGGCTTCCGACAGGCAACCAGCGATCGATAAGGAACTGAACGGCAAGATGTACAAGTACGGCACGGCGCAGACGAAATCGGGCGAAGATCTTGGATTGTACTTTGATCCTCAAACAAAATTGTTGGCAGCTTATGAGGTGATCGACACCGAATCCATTCTTGGAGACGTACCTGCCCAATATATCCTTACCGATTACAAAACAGCGGACGGCCTCACGCTGCCGCATCACATTACGATCCGAAAAGGCGGGAAGGATTACTCCGATGTTCAATTTGCTTCGATAGCGGTGAACGACCCCGCGGCGGAACAGGCCTTTGCGATTCCCGATTCTGCGGCAGAAGAAGCTGACAAAGCGGCCGCTGGGGACGAGTATTCGCCCATGAAGATTGTTAAAGTCGGCAACGGTGTTTATCACGCGGTGGGTTATTCCCACCACACGCTTATCGTTGAATTTCCGCAATGGCTTGCGCTCGTCGATTCGCCTTACACAGAGACGCAGGCCAACGTGCTGTTCCGCGCGATTCAGGAACAATTTCCAACAAAACCGGTAAAGTTTGTTGCAGTTTCGCATCACCACTATGACCATATCGGAGGCGTTCGCACGGCCGCAGCAATGGGCGCAACGATACTCGTAGAGAAAGGAAATGAGCCGGTTCTTCGTCCCCTTCTGGAGGCGCGGCATACCCATCCCCAAGACGGACTCGACAAACGACGCAATAGCCAGCCGGCGCAGCCAGCCGGCGCAATCGAAGTTTATGAGGGGAAGAAGATCATCAGCGAGGGCGGTCAATCGCTTGAGCTTTATCCGGTTTCGTTCCCTGAGCACGTCGATCCGATGGTTCTTGCTTACGCCTCGAGCGCGCGGGTACTGTTTCAACCCGATTTGTATACGCCGCCGGCGGCAGCGAATGGCGGCCCGCCCGCACAGCATTTGTTACAGGCGATTAAGCAACTCAATCTCAGGGTGGACACGATGGTCGGCGGACACGGCGGCATCGGAACATTTGCCGATTTCCTGAAAGCCGCAGCCCCCGCCGCCTCTTCGAACTGAATGTGTATGCGCCGGGCCGTCTGCTTGATGATTTGTTTTGCCGTCTCGGCCGGTGCGCTTTCGGCGCAGCCTGTTCAGATTGGCGATGGAATTCCTCTCGATCTCAAATCGATTCCAATATCCGAGTGGATCAATGGAGGCGAGCGGGCGGAAATTCCATGGGATTTGCGGCTGAGTGATCCTTATCTGCGTATTGATCAGCGGTTGGAAGTCTCTTATGTGATTCGTCTCAGCGCGAAGGATCTGAACCGGACCGGGAAAACTCACGAACTGTTTTTCGTCAGCCGGATCAGCAGCCCGGAGGGTGAGTGGCTCGACCAGCCCAACATCGCACGCTACGTCGTCGAACAGGAATTGCCGAACGGCGTTCAGACACAGTTTTTCATGCGGGTTTGCGTGCAGCCTCGGGATTACGTCCTGTGGCTCGTCCTCTACGACCGGCAAACCGGGAAACACAACGTCGGGAAGCGGCGCATGCGGGTTTCCGAATTTCGTGGCGATCCATTACCGGATATTTATCGACACATGCCGTTAGTGGAATTCCCGCAAATCGACGAGTCCGAACAAAATGGACCGGGCCTTTTAACAAGCCGGCTCTACCTGCCTGTCCACAACAAACATGCTTTAGAAGTGGAGCTCATTTCAACGTTGAGTCCTCCCGAACAATGGACTGGCCGCACACGTGTCCTGCGCTCGCACAACGACAATACCATTGGTGCCATTATTGCTTTATCGCAGCTGGAGCTTGCCGGTGGCACGTTATCGATCACAGGTCTGGATCTTGTGCGGCATCAAGTGATCTTCGAAGAACCAAGCATTCGCGGCCCCAATTGGCAATCGTTGATGGAAGCGTTGAAGAAGGCTCAGAGCCCCGAACTGAGTGCGCAAGCCCTCCAGGGCAGCAAGAATAATGGCGCATTCTTCAGAGAATTTTTGAGCCGGCGGATCAATAGTGATGGCTTTGATCGAAGTCCGACCCGCGTCCTGATTCTCGTAACGAGCTCTCAATTGTTTCCGCGCGGATCCGATCTCACGCCGCTACAAGTTGAAGGGGACTGCCACTGCCGCGTGTACCATCTCAGATTCCGGCTCAACATGGCTGATGTGTTTGACGAGATCGAAAAGATCATCAAACCGCTTCATCCCCGGACATTCAATTTGATAACCCCTCGCGATTTGCGCAAGGCCATTGCGGAAATCGTGGGAGATTTGGAGAAGCTGTAACTATCGGACTCGCGCTTCCGCGCCTTCTCGTCTGCGGTCCCCAGCGAGGAGGGAAATGCTGAGCATGGACACAGCGGTGTAAATCACAACCGCAATAACCAGCCAGCGGACCGCGTCCAGAGGAAGTTCCTTCACAATATATGCCGCCAACACAACACCAGGGATCCCGCCGAGAGCCAGGCCAAATGCGGCCCGCAGGCTGTAACTCTGTTCCCGAATAAATCGAAGGCCGCCGACCGGCATCAGGAAGGCACAGGATCCCATCATGATCGGAAAAGCCGCTTTCGGATTCATGCCTAGGAGGCTGACCAAAATCATGCAAGGAGCGTAGAGTCCGATACCGAGGGTCATCAGGGCACCCAGCATAAAATTGACGGCAACAGCGATAACGAGCTTCAAACCAGCGACGCCGAGAGCTTCTCCGCCGCCGGGAAAAAGCTTCATCTGGGTCATGAACATGAGACCCGCAGCAACCAGAAGCGCCATGCCCATTCCGATTTGAACCGTCCGCCTCGGCCAACGAGCGACCACGCCGGCTCCTAGCCATGCCCCGAGGACAGACGCGCCGATCATCGCAAATAAAGTAATGACGTCAACAGGGATAATACTGGTATAGATGAACGTCTGAACAACCGTCGGCAGGGCGTGGCCAACGTTGAGCGTACCTGGGATGATACGGTCATCCACTAACTGAAAGAACCGGAAGAGCGTGGTGGACGTCGCGTACGAGCCAATCCCCAGAGTATCGAAGAAGTTCGTGAAGGCGCCGACGCCGATTTGGAGAAGATTCGGAAAACCCGGCCTCTCTTTCGACGAAGGCAGCATCCGGCTCCATCCGCCGACAAATACCGCCGTCAAAGCGCTCAACGCCACTAAAAGACCCGTAATTGGATTCATGCGGCCGAGTCTATCACAAGGACGATCATCGAACTTTTACATCGAGTGGCTGGCCGGACTGGGATAGGAACCGAATTGTTCCCCCGAGCGGACCGTTCGAGCCGTTGCTAAACAATATGAATTGGGTCGTGAAGCCGCCGGCGTCAACGAAATGCGGGAAGAGCAATTCGGGAGAGGACGAACCGTCTTCCGCAATAGGCGGCGTTGTTGTGATCAAGAAATCACCGCGTTCGTTGGTTCGGCCGCGCAAACCGATCACAGCAATCGCAGACGCACTGGTGATTCTTAACAGTCCTTGAATCGGCAAACTCAAATTCTGAAGTCCCGGAATTTCCGTCAGAAAGGCAGCGAGTTGTGCATTTGCTCGAATCACGATCGTTGTGCCGGAAAGCGATGCGCCATTCAGATCCATAAGTTCAATACGGACGTTTGCCGGATTTGCTGTGGTGTTCATGATCGCGATCCCGGATTGGGTGGCATCGGACGCTTCCACGTAAACGCGAAACGCCGTACCGACAGCCGAAACGGGAACACCTGCTTCGGTCACACGAATGGTGGATTTGGTATCGGAAAAAATAAGCAACCCGGTAGGCATGGGCATGTTTGGCGACGGCACGATGGTGACAGTCCCCATACGCACGGCCTCACCCCCTCCGGCCGTTATAAAGTGCTGGGTACCACGCGTCGGAATCGAATATTCGAGACTCGAGATCGGTTGTCCGGCGGGATCCGCGAAACGCACCGTTCCCGATGTCGCGCTGTTCCCTGGATTGATCAGCTTAATTTGACTTGTCCAACCACCACCGTCGACGAAATGGGGAAACACAGCCGGCCCCGCCGGCGTAGCGGGATCGACGACCGGTAGCGTTGTCCAAATCAGATCGGAACGCTCGTTTTGAAGCATTCGAAGCGCGACGACGGCAACAGATTTCGAGGAGCTGAATGAGAATGTTCCCGAGAAGCTGCCTGGGCCATTGAACGGATCATCATTCAGGAAACGGGCAATCTGGCTATTGGCGGGAACAGTCGTCGAACCGGAAGAGACGGTCTGTCCGCCCTCGTCGAGGAACGAAAAGGAAACAACTGCTGCATCCGCATTGGGATTGGCTATCGCAATGCCGCTTCGTACCGAGGCATTTGTCTCCGCATCGAGAATTCCTTGTATCATCAACTTCGAAGCGGAAACCGCGGCTTCAGAAACCACGACACCACTTTGGCGATAACTAAAAATCGCCAGCCCCGACGGCGCGCTTCCGGATGAACCGGTCACGCGCGCATAACCGACCTGAGGTTCACCACCGCTGCCTTGAGTCACAAGGGAATTGCCTCCCCGGTCCGTCATCGAGAACGGAAGCGTGTTGATATTCGGGATGCCCGGTGACTTCACGCTAATGAATGTGAGACACATCTCGTCGATCGTGCGTTCGCCCCACCGCACGGCTACAGGGGGATTTGAGGGATTCTTCGGGTTATTGAGAGAATTGTCGTAATAGGCCGTCATCTCCAGAATCGTTCCGGCCGGCAGTATTACCGGATCGCGATAGATGTAATTTCCCTGCCAGTGGAAATCCCAATCGTCGATACGGATGAGCTGGCGTCGATCGCCATTTGGAAATTGCGCTTCAATCGTAGCCTCACGCCCGAGCAGGTGCATGTGCGGAGCAATTGCAGTCAGTTCCACCGTGCGGGAAATCGGTAAGACGGCTTTGACCTGATAGTGAGACTCGCCGGCAGGAATAAAGAACGACGGATTCACGATGGGGAGAAATGTTATTGGCTCCAGCGGCACTGGAGATGTGTAGATGCCCACTCGCGTCAGGTCGGGATCCGGCGACGACGAAGACGTTCGAGAAAAATCGACCAGACTGTAGTGAACCTGCATCACAATCCGCGCGCCTTTCGGAATGCGCACACCCGTTCCTAATGGGAACATTTCTGGAGATGACCCGGGCACCCATCCGCCCAGTCCCCCGAGTCCGAAAAGAAAACCGGCGCCACCAAAGCACGGATATCCAGGACCGGTATCGCCGCCTTCGAGCGCTGCGGACTGATTGAATTCGTCGATGAAAAGAAGGACGTGGTGAACGATGGCGCGATTGCCAGGGAGCACTTCGTAGCCGCGAACGTATAGATCCGAAGTTGCGTCTAGACCCATCGGAAAGCAGCGATATACGTCATCGCTTCCGTTTTTAACAGCGTAATCAGCCGCAGGTTGAAGCACCGCGTCCGGTGTGCCGGCGCTCCAGGCGTCTGGAAACTTCGCCGGCTCCGGCAAATCGCTGGCGTCGCCTTCCTGGACGCCATCATTGACCCATTGTGAGATGGTTTGAATCTCCTGTTCCGTCAGGCTCCGCTCACCTTCGAACACGCCATGGGAGCCGACTGGCTTCCAAGGCGGCATTTTCTTCAGAAGTACAGCGTCCCGGATCGCTCTTGCCCACGGACGCGTGTCGGCATACGTCAAGAGAGAAAACGGCGCGATATTCCCCGGCCGATGACATGTCTGGCAATGCTGTTGAAAGATCCGAACGACCTGTTTGTTGAATGTCACGGGTGGCTCAGCGTGGACGGGGCGCCCAAGAATAAAAAGGATGATGGCTGTTGCGAATGCTTTGAACCGCATGCGGGATATTTTACTAGCAGGATAGCGAAAAACTCAGACAAGCAATTATTCGCTCTATTAAAGGGAAGAGGGGAGAGGGGGCGCACACCTGAATTCCCGAATTCGGGAATTCAGGTGTGCGCCCCCTCTCCCCTCCTCGGTCCGCCGCTACAGTGCATTTGTGACTAGCGTGCGGCCAGAGCTGGTCCGATGTCAGCCTGTTTAGCGAGCGCGCCATGGCCACCGGCAATCGTGGCGCCGGTGATGGCGTACTTCCTCAGCGCCTCACCCACAGCGGCGGTGGCTTCCGAACGGTCGATCGGGCCACGCGGGGAGATGAGATCGGTCACATACAGAATGTTTCCCGCCGTCACGTGTGCGAGGAGAAAGCCTTGGACGTGGGGATTCTGAATATTGTAGAGGCGAATTTCGGCGGTATCATCCTTGAGGGTCATCTGGTCCTTCACCTCGATGATCTCGGTTCCTCGCGTCTTTCTTTGCAGATCATCTGAAACGACTGTCCGAGGTGCTTTGATGTCCCTTTCGAAGTACGCCTTATCCGGAGTCGGAACGATCACCTTCGCTCCTTCGGCCACATAAGTCCGCATGCCGCCGGTATGGTCCATGTGGTGGTGAGTCAGGACCAGATACCGGATCGGCTTGCCCGGATACTTGGTTTTTGCCGCGTCAATGACCCAGCGTGATTGCAGCTCGCCATAGGGGGCGTCAAAGATCACCAGATGGTCTTTCATCGCAACGATCAGATTGTTGGCCGTTCCCCCTTGCACATGCTGCACGTTGGGCGCAAGCTCGACCAGCTTGAGGCCCCCGCCGTTAGGGAAAATGATATTGTCGCTGTCAGTGAACCGCGTCAGGAAAAGCCGTCGCAAGACCCATTGATAAGGCACATTGCCGGTGGCCGGTGGCTTGGCCGCGGCCTTCACCGCCTCAGGAACCGAGAACA
>Ga0209157_1000802_pt1 | contig 26588 bp, 26 predicted proteins | sample GraSoiAngelo_135_FD_185892 | JGI IMG/M metagenome (GOLD analysis project Ga0209157, IMG submission 185892) | Grasslands soil microbial communities from the Angelo Coastal Reserve, California, USA - 14_0929_05_40cm (SPAdes) (version 2) | ecosystem: Environmental > Terrestrial > Soil > Grasslands ...
CCCGTTTAACGAGAACCACGAGCGACTTTGGTCTCCAACTCGACTCCTTGGCCGATGTCGTCACGTTCGGCCTCGCTCCAGCGGTATTGGCTTTCAACTGGGGTTTCGGCGCCAGTGAGGGCATCGAGGGTAACGCTGCCAGGCACGTGCATCAACTTGGATCGCTGGCTAGCTTTGCCTTTGTCGTTTGTGGAGCGCTTCGCCTGGCACGTTTTAATCTGCAGGCCAAGACCGAGACGAGTTCGAAACGTTACTTCGTCGGACTGCCGATTCCGGCCGCAGCCGGAATGATCGCGGCCGTTGTGCATTTCTTCAAAACACCGACGTTGATGGTGGGATCCGCACTGTTGTGGTCGTTCTTAATACTGTTTATGGCCTTTTTGATGATCAGTACCGTACGGTATTACAGCTTCAAAGAATTTGACGTCCACAAATCCCGTCCCAGTCGTGCGCTGTTCGGAACTGCCATGCTGATCAGCCTGATTTACTTGTATTCGGAGATCATGCTGCTCGTGATGGCGTCGCTTTACATCAGTTCCGGCCTGATTTACGAACTCGTACATACCGTACGCCGCTTCCTGCCTTCCAGCGCCGGCCGTTCCGAGCCTTTGCATGGTAACATCAAAAGTTAGATGAATCAGGATCGGCTCCGTAAATCTCCAAATATTGCGCTCGTTGGGTCCACCTCCCTTTTAGGTAAAGAACTGCGTCAAATGCTGGACGATCGTGGCCTACCAGTCGGCCGGCTAGCTGTGTTTGAAACCGAAGAATATGCCGGGCTGCTTCAGGAGTTCGCTGGAGACATTCAGATAACGCAGGTCATTTCGCCTGAGGCTCTCGAAGATATCGACATTGCATTCTTCACGTGCAGCCCCGCGATCATGCAAGCGTATACGGCGAGCGGCGCGCCATTCCCGGAGTTGACGATCGACCTGACTCAGACCGGCCAAACGGGCATTCTTTTTCTTCACGGAATATCGGGTGCGGGGGTACTCCGCCGAAAAGGTTATTACGTGAATCCGCATCCCGCAGCCATCGTTCTGGGCCGGGTATTATCGGATCTGCATAACAAATTCGCCGTGCAGTCCGCGGCCGTTACCGTCCTCGAGCCTGCCTCCGAACGCGGCAACGCCGGCGTCGATGAACTTCAAGAACAAACTGTTAGTCTTTTGAATTTCCAAAAGGTAGAGAACAAGATCTTCCGGGGCCAGCTTGCTTTCAACATTCTGCCGGAAGCGGAGACCGCGGTGCGAACCGAGTGCAGGATCGCGGAACAGCTCGCCGAAATTCTCGGAAAGACGTTTCCGCAACCTCTCATCTCAGCCGTCCAGGCGCCGGTGTTTCATTCGCACGCGTTTTCTATATTTGTCCGGTTACTGGCTGCGCCGCCACCGGAGGAATTGTCGGCTCAGCTTCGACGCAACACGTATTTCTCGACCGGCTCGTTTGTAGGAGGGCCCTCACCTGTGGGTGTGGTGGGTACCGAAAAAATCCATATAGGCCGCGTGCAGTATCTGTCGACCAGTGACACCTACGCTCTGTGGGTGGTGGCAGACAATCTGCGAATCGCAGCCTCGAATGCGATCCAAACCGCAGAGCAGATCATGTTGGCGCCTGCTCTAGAAATGTGATGCTGGATGATTTGCTTCGCGGCGCGTTTCGGTTGGCCCATCGCCGTCCCGGTGTCGTGTTTCTCGATCTTCTGTGGAAAGCCATTTGGTTCGGACTTACGGCAATAGTCCTGATTTTGGTAGGGGCGGGGTTTGGATCCAGGATCTGGTCGGTTGCTTGGCTGGATACAGGCAATAGCACTGTCAATACCGCCGTGGCTTTCGCCCTTCTCCGCGGGTTTTATGAGGTTCACCGGGCGCAAATCTTCGGGGCGGTTGCCGCGGTGCTGTTCTTATCACTAGTGATCTGGTTTGTCCTTGAAGCGGCGTTTCGATGCAAATTGCTTTTGCCTCTCCCTTTGGGAGACGGCAGCGCGAAGCGCCGAGTGAGGGTCTCAAGATCGGGCAAATCAGGAGACCCTCAGCCTTATTTGAGGCATCGCCCTATCGGGCTCGCGCTTCGCGCCCTCTCCCAGAGAGAGAGGGGGAATCGTCAGTTTGGCACCTTCTTTTTTTCGAATGTCCTGAAGTGCCTCTTTCTCACGAATGCGGCATTTGCCTTCGGAGCCATTTGCTTCTCGCGCTATATTGTTACTCCATTTGCGGAATGGAATCAAATGTGGCCGGACACGAGAGGGGCAGCGTTTATTGTCGTCCTTACGCTAGCTGCGCTGGGGTTTCTGCTCACGACCATCGAGACGCTCGTTCGCAGCGATGCTATCGAGCTTCTCGGAAAGGACCTGTTTCGGGTCGCCGGTCTGATAGGAATTCTCTTGTTGTTTGAAACGATGATCGATGGATCGTGCGCTGTGATGGTCGGTGTGGGTTTCTTGAGTGTCTCGGGGTGGAGGGATGCACTGCTGATGCTCGGAACAGCGGCCGTCGGGATCGCTTTTATGACGATCCTGCACAGTTACCTGCTCGTCGTGAGGTTCTCAGCGGTTGTTATAATGAGGCAGAATGGCGTCGAAGTTTGAAACAATTCTCATCGTCGATTTCGGTGGACAATATACACAACTCATCGGCCGCAGGATTCGGGAAGCGAACGTCTACACAGAAATCGTACCTTTCAGCATTTCCCTGGAGAAGCTGAAGGCGCAACAACCCAAAGGTATTGTGTTGTCCGGCGGCCCGTCTTCGGTTTACGAGACCGGCGCGCCAGTTTGCGATCCAGCCATTCTCAAGCTCGGAATTCCTATTTTGGGAATCTGCTACGGGATGCAATTGATCGGAAAAGAATTCGGCGGACGTGTTGAACCTGCCGCACAGCGCGAATATGGATCGCGCTCTCTGGAGTCAGTTCAGCCATCATGCCTCCTCGATGGCATGCGGCGCGTCTGGATGAGTCACGGAGATCGAATCCTCGAGGCTCCCCCGGGCTTTGAAGTGACAGCCCGAACGGACACGACAATTGCGGCTATGGAAGATCCGGTCCGGAAAGTTTTCGGTGTTCAGTTTCATCCCGAGGTTACCCACACCGAAAACGGAGAAGCACTGCTGCGCCGTTTCGTGTTTGATGTATGCCGATGTCGAGGAGATTGGACGGTGGACTCGTTCATCGAAACAGCCGTCGACCGCATTCGCAATCAGATCGGCAATGGCCGTGCGCTGTGCGCAATCAGCGGCGGGGTGGATTCGACGGTGGCCGTGATTTTGGTTTCACGAGCGATCGGCGATGGTCTCGTCGGCGTTTTCGTCAACACCGGATTGCTGCGAAAGAATGAATACGAGAAAGTCCTTTCGATGCTGAAGGACAATCTCCATCTCAACATTCACGGTGTTGATGCGTCTGAACGCTTTTTGAACATGCTCGCCGGTGTTACCGATCCGGAGAAAAAACGGAAGCTGATCGGGAATGAGTTTATTCGTGTTTTTGAAGAAGAAGCACAGCGGATTGGTTCTGTCGATTTTCTTGTGCAGGGAACGTTGTATCCGGATGTCATCGAATCCGTATCGGTGAAGGGGCCCTCGCAGACGATTAAATCGCACCATAACGTGGGCGGTTTGCCGGAACGAATGCATCTGAAGCTCATCGAACCGTTACGCGAGCTGTTCAAGGATGAGGTACGGCGTGTCGGGCTTCAACTCGGGCTCCCAGAAGACATGGTGTGGCGGCAGCCGTTTCCGGGACCCGGTCTTGCCGTGCGAATCATGGGCGAGATTACACGGGAAAGCGTCTATATGCTCCAAGACGCGGATGACATCTTGGTTTCTGAGATCAAAAAAGCCGGGCTATACCGGCAGATCTGGCAGTCTTTTGGTGTGCTTCTTCCCGTAAAGAGTGTCGGCGTCATGGGCGACATTCGAACCTACGAACACACGCTTGCCGTTCGCGCTGTCCACAGCGCCGATGGTATGACGGCCGATTGGGTTCGCCTTCCATACGATGTAATGGCGGTGATCTCGAATCGAATCGTCAACGAAGTAAAGGGAATCAACCGCGTCGTCTATGACATTACATCCAAACCTCCAGCGACGATTGAATGGGAGTAGGGGTCGTTTAATGTCGCAAGAATTCGCCTCCTACGGAGGGTGTTGCAAAACTGTCGAGTTGCCTGCTGTAGCGGCTCTCCGCGAAGCGCAAGCGCGGCAGCGCGCAGCCTCAAGAGATGAGCGCCGGTTTTTCGCAGAATCAGGGGAATACCGGCGGTCATAAACCGCCGCTAGAGTCGATTTCGTCACAGCCTGCGTATTGAGCGAGTTATGTCGACGTTCGTTCATCTCCATCTGCATTCGGGTTTCAGTCTTCTCGATGGAGCCTGCGATCACGACATGCTGGCCAGGACTGCTGCCAAATACAAAATGCCGGCGGTGGCTGTGACCGATCATGGGAATCTTTTTGGCGCAATCGGATTCTACGAAGCCACCACCAAGTACGGTGTCAAGCCGATCATCGGCTGCGAGATGTACATCGCGAAAACAAGCCGGTTCGATCGCGATCCCGCCAGCGGCCGTCCGCATCATCTGATTGTTCTCTGTGAAAACGAGAGAGGGTACCAGAACCTCGTCAAGCTTGTCTCGAAAGGGTACCTTGAAGGTTTCTATTATAAGCCACGTATTGATAAGGAGTTACTCAACCAGCATTGCGAAGGACTCATCGGCCTGTCGGCCTGTCTAAACGGCGAAGTTGCTTCAAACATTTTGGGCGGGCGCGTGGACCAGGCCGAAAGAGCGGCCGGCGAATATCTGGACATTTTCGGCCGGGACCGTTTCTTCCTGGAGATCCACAATCACGGCCTGGAGAAACAACGCAAAATCATCCCCGATATGCTGCAGATCTCGGAACGCACCGGAATTCGCCCGGTCGCAACCAACGACTGTCACTACATGCAGCAGGATGACTGCCGGGCCCATGACATTCTGTTGTGTATCCAAACGGGAAAGACTGTCAACGATCCAAACCGGATGAAGTTTTACACGGATCAGTTCTACTTCAAGACGCGAGAAGAAATGAACCGTGTATTCGGCGAGCTTCCCTTCGTCCTCGATCAAAGCGTCGAGATCGCCGAACGCTGCTGTCTCCAGCTTCAGAAGGTTCAAAATCCCTTTCCGGAATTCACAGTTCCGCCGGGCTATACGATCGACACCTACTTTGCGAAAATCGTCCACGACGGTTTTCAGGACCGGCTGGAACTTCTGAAACCGCTTGCCGGCCGCGGGCTGCTCAAAAATCCACTTTCCGCCTACGAAGCTCGCCTGGAAGAAGAAATTCGGATCATTCAAGGAATGAAGTACTCGGGATACTTCCTGATTGTTTGGGATCTCATCCGGTACGCTCGTGAAAACGACATTCCAGTCGGTCCCGGCCGTGGTTCGGCCGCAGGTAGTTTGGTTTCTTATTGTATGCGGATAACTGACTTGGATCCGCTGCAGTACGGACTTCTCTTCGAGCGTTTTCTCAATCCCGAGCGCGTGACGTTGCCGGATATCGATATCGATTTCTGCATGAACCGGCGGGCTGCTGTTATCGATTACGTGACAAAAAAGTACGGGCGCGAGAATGTTTCGCAAATCATCACGTTCGGTACCATGGCTGCGCGTGGCGTCATTCGAGATACGGGCCGGGGCCTGGAGATGACCTATGCAGAAGTCGACAGAATCGCCAAATTGGTTCCGGCGGAGTTGCACATTACGCTCGAGAAGGCGATGGGTCAGAGTGCCGACCTGAAGGCTTTGATTCAAAGTGATGGCCGGGTCAAGGAACTCATCGAAATTGCCAAACGGCTTGAAGGCCTGGCGCGGCACGCTTCCACGCATGCCGCCGGTGTTGTGATTTCACCTCAGCCCTTGACAGACTTTGTTCCTCTATACAAGTCGAACAAGGATGAAATCACGACAATGTATCCGATGATGGATGTCGAGAAAATCGGGCTGCTTAAGATGGATTTTCTCGCCCTCACGACGCTAACGATCATCGACGATACGCTGAAAATGCTGAAGCAGTACGAAGGTCTCGACCTGAATATGGACACGCTTCCGCTCGATGACGAAAAAACGTACGAGCTTTTCTCCGCCGGTTTGACCGACGGCGTATTCCAGTTTGAAAGTTCGGGCATGAAAGACATCCTTCGCAAGTTCAAGCCTTCCAGCATCGAACATCTTACTGCTCTCAATGCGCTATATCGCCCCGGCCCTATCGGCGGCGGCATGATCGACGATTTCATCAAGCGCAAACATGGCGTAAAAAAGATCGAGTACGAATTGCAGGAGCTGAAGGCAGTCCTCGAGGAGACATACGGCGTTATCGTTTACCAGGAACAGGTGATGCAGATTGCCAATATCATCTCCGGCTATTCGCTGGGTGAGGCGGATTTGCTACGCCGGGCGATGGGGAAGAAGAAGGCTGAAGAAATGGCCGCACAACGCGAGAAATTCTTGAGCGGTGCGCGGGCCAAAAGATTCAAAGATGAGAAGAAGATCACCCGAATCTTCGACCTGATGGAGCAATTTGCCGGATATGGCTTCAATAAGTCGCATTCGGCCGCATATGCCGTTCTGGCCTATCGTACGGCTTATTTGAAGGCGCGCCACCCCCAATACTTTATGGCGGCGCTTCTGACGAGTGAACGTGGAAACCAGGACAAGGTTGTCAAGTACATCAACGAGTGCCGCGACATGGGAATCGCCATCCAGCCTCCCGACATCGATTCCAGCGATGTGCATTTCACTCCTACGAAAGACGGCATCCGCTTCGGCCTCGCAGCGATTAAGAACGTTGGAGAAACAGCCATCACGTCCATCGTCGCCTCCAAACCGTTCAAATCGCTTTTCGATTTCTGTGAGCGAGTTGATCTTCGCACCGTAAACAAACGCGTTATTGAAAGCCTCGTCAAGGCCGGGGCGTTCGACAGTGTCGAGACAAATCGATCTCTGCTCTACGCGAATATCGATCGGGCTATGGACTGGGGGCAGCGCAAGCAGCGCGAGAGAGAAATAGGGCAAGGCGGGCTCTTCGGAATGACTACTACGGTGGGCAACCGCAAGAACGGCCTTGATCCAGCCGATCCCTGGCCGGAAGGTTTGAAGCTGAAGCATGAAAAGGAAACGCTGGGCTTCTACATCACGGGACATCCCCTTCGGAAATACACGAATGAAGTCAAGACGTATGGAAATGCGACCACAGGAGTTCTGTCGGAGAAGCCTTCCGGATTCGATGTCTCCATTGGAGGTCTGGTCTCCGCCATCCGCCTCATGCGGACCAAAAAGGGCGATGCGATGTGTGTGATTCTGCTCGAAGATTGGGAAGGAATCGTTGAGGTGTTGGTTTTTCCGGAAATCTACGCGAGGGTTCAGCGTCTGCTTGAAGTCGATGCTCCTGTATTCGTTCGCGGCAAACTCGACAACGACGAATCGTCGAGCAAAATTCTGGCCACCGATCTCCTTCCAATGGAACGCGCGAAGGAAGTGCTGAGCCGGATCGTAACGATTCGAATCGACGGCTCAATTGCTCCTCCGGACCTTGCCGAGCGGCTTCAGCCGATCATCGACGAAAAAAGAGGCTCGGCCGAAGTAATCTTTGAGCTAGAATTTCCCGGCCGGTTTACGGCGCTGGTCCGGCCGAACCCTTATGTGAAGATCTCCCCGGACCGTGAGTTCGTGGAGTACGTCGAACGCATCTGCGGACGCAATACCGTGCAACTGTCCTAAGTACTGCCTTTCGCAATTACAGTGATGTATGGGTGGAGGGCATTCCCCTTCCTCGCAGAGAAGGGGTGGCGCGACAGCTTAATAGAAGCGCGAGCCCGATAGGGCGAAGCCTCAATTCATGGTCAGTTCGGCGAAACGTTGCGCCGGTCTGACCACCCCGGCTGCGCCCCTTCGGCGGCGGCGCGGCATTCTTTTGATGGCGCAGCCACCCCTCCTCTGGGAGGAGGGGATTATTACGCAACTATAATTAAGAAGTACTGTACTAAGTATGGATCAGCTCTCCGCGTACCAAAAGGTACAGCTCGCGCGTCATCCGCAACGTCCTTACTTTCTGGATTACATACAACACCTGTGCCCGGATTTTGTCGAGATGCACGGGGATCGGAGATTCGCCGACGATCCCGCCATCGTCGCCGGTTTCGGTAGCTTGCGCGACCGGCCTGTGTGCATGCTTGGCCACCAGAAGGGAAAGGACACCAAACAGCGGCAATACCGGAACTTTGGAATGCCTAAACCTGAAGGCTACCGCAAGGCTCTCCGCGTCATGAAGGTCGCGGAGAAATTCAACCGGCCCATTTTGACATTCATTGATACACCGGGAGCATACCCTGGCATTGACGCTGAAGAGCGCGGGCAGGCGGAAGCCATCGCTTGTAACTTAAGGGAAATGTCTCAGCTTCGTGTGCCAGTCATCGCAACCATTACGGGCGAGGGAGGCTCGGGAGGTGCTCTCGCAATCGCCGTTGGCGACCGCGTCAACATGCTCGAGTACTCGATCTATTCCGTTATCGCTCCCGAAAGCTGCTCGGCTATCCTGTGGCGCGATCAACTACATGCGGTCGAAGCCGCCGAAGCCTTGAAGCTCACTCCTGAAGATCTCAAGCGGTATCACTTGATTGACGAGATCATTCCCGAACCCGAAGGAGGCGCCCAAAACGATCCAGCCGGAATGGCGAAATGCCTTGGTTCAGTACTCGAACGCCAGCTCCTTGAATTGCAGAATGCTAGTCCGGACGATCTCATAGACTGCCGTCATCGAAAATTTCGTGCCATGGGCGCTTTCGGGGAATAATCGGCATCGTCCTATTTGGACGCTTCACCCTTTTCTTGAGGCTGCACCCATCGTTGAGGTTTCGCGCTATCGCGCTCACGCTTCGCGCGCGCGTCTCGCGCGGCAGGTGGAAACGTGTACTGCCCGGATCGGATTTGGCGGCCACTGGCTCGCTCACCATTACGATTCCAATCGAGAGTTGCCGATTAGTGATGGGCTGAGCCGCCTCCGGTCTGCTTAGCGTCCTCTGTCATTGCCAACTCGCCTCGCCGGACAGTGACGTAGCTCACGACGACGATCAAAATAACAACGGCAATCAGTATTGAACCCGATATCGCAAGCGCCCGTAAAAGGTCAGGCATTCCTTTTGCTTACCTCTTATCAAAATTCAACTTCGCTGAGAGTAGCCTAACCGCGCGCCGGCGCGCAATAGGGACTTAGGGACTTGTCTTTGTATGGTAAAGTACTTGACTATAGGAGCTCGTACCCCTATCGTCATGGAGATGAAAAACGCCACTGTGGTGTCCATCAATGACCGCGCGGTTGAAAATCTCAAATACATCCGAGAGACAATGGAGCGTGCGGGCTCCTTCACAGCTGTGCCAGGTTGGGGTGGCATTCTGATGGGAATTAGTGCGCTCTTGACCGCACTCATTTCGAGCCGCCTCCCGTCTAAGGAGCTTTGGTTTGACAGTTGGATCGGCGAAGCGATCCTCGCACTCGCGATTGGGGGCTGGGCGATGCAGCAGAAGGCCAAGGCCGTCCAATCCACGCTGCTGTATGGGGCAGGACGGAAGTTTGCACTGAGCCTTTGTCCCGCGATGATTGCCGGCGGAATCCTGACCGTTGTTCTTTACAAAAGCGCTCTGTTCGGCCTCATGCCGGGCGTGTGGCTGTTGCTTTACGGCGTCGCCGTCGTAACCGGTGGAGCGTTCTCCGTCAAGATCGTTCCCATCATGGGAGTGTGTTTCATGCTGCTGGGTGCTCTTGCGCTCTTTAGCCCGGTCGCGTGGGCTGACTGGTTCATGGCGGCAGGTTTTGGCGGCCTGCAAATCGTTTTCGGCGCTGTGATCGCAAGGAGCTATGGTGGCTAGACACAATAAAGCAGTAAGCCACTCCAAACCCCAAAGCCTGCGCAGCCGCTCGGCTCAAAGCCACGCGACGAACCTGGACCGATTGATTCACGAACCCATTCGTCTCGGAATTGTGAGCGCGCTCGCGGTGAATGATACGATGAGCTTCAACGACCTTAAGGAACTGTTGAAAACCACCGACGGTAACCTGAGCGTGCACGCACGAAAACTTGAAGAAGCTCAATACGTTGGCTGCGAAAAATACTTCGAGGGACGTCTGCCCAAGACCGAGTACCGGCTTACGAGTGCGGGGCGCAAAGCGCTCGAAACCTATCTCGATCACATGGAAGCTCTCATTCGCGCTACACGCGAATCGTGATCTCCCTGCGATTTCTAAATCAGCTTGCTTTCGACCTCGGACGCGTATACGGAATTCCTGACACGTGGTCGATTTGCAATGCGAGTGAACGATGGAGCATGTGAATTGAGAAAATGCATCGGCCAATGACCCACAAAGGTTGCGGTATCGCAACTTGCGAAATCAACCCGCTCCGGTCGCTTCGCTCTTGGTCTGCCCCGCGGGCACTCCGTTACCTTTGATTCGAGTCTGAGCGGAACACCGCCGTCGTAGGTCCGCGAAATTCCTCGACTCGCGACCCTTCCTTAACAGTGCAAGGAGGGGTCGCGGCCCATACTAGAAGGGAATATCGTCGTCGGTGATCGTGCTGGAGGGTGCTGCCGCCGCAGCGGGAGAGGCACCGGCCGCAACGTCGGCGGTACGGCGTTGGACTCCGCCTGCGTTTTCGGCCGGACTGCCAAGTAGAACCATATCGCGCGCGCGAATCTCGGTGGTTTTTCGCTTGTTACCTTCTTGATCGTCCCATTCGCGTGTTTGCAGGCTGCCTTCGATATACACCAGGCGGCCTTTTGTGAGGTATTGATTACAAATCTCTGCCAGCCGGTCCCAAGCAACGATGTTATGCCATTCGGTACGTTCCTGACGCTCCCCGGATGCCTTATCGTTCCAGACGTCGTCGGTTGCCATGGAGAATCGACAAAAGGGAACGCCGCTGGCGGTATATTTGAGCTCAGGATCGCGCCCGAGCCGGCCAACAAGAATCACTTTGTTAACGGACTTTGCCATAGAAGCTCCTTTACTAAGTCCCGTCATGGATCACGTCTAATCTACGGGGCCGTCTCGTGGATTCAACAGAATCCGAAGCAGGACTTAAAATCGGCTGCACCCTAGCGGGCCGGCCGACGCGCCGGTTGGAGCTCCCGAAGCTTCGTTTGCGCGCTGTTGGCTTCACTCGTATTCGGAAACCTCTTCACAACTTCATTCAAAGTGGTGATTGCCTGCGGCGTATCGTGTTCAGCGAGGGCGAGGCCTTTCTTCAAAAGGGCAGCTCTAGTTGTATCGCTCTCCGGATACTTCTGCAAGACAAAATCGTATTCTGTTTCGGCCTGCTGATATTTCTTCTGATTGAAAAAGGCCTCGCCCATTCGGAGATGTGCTTCCGGGGCTCGTGGGTCATTCGGAGACTTTGACAAGAACTCCTGGAAGTCTCCGACTGCAAGATCATACAGTCCCGAAAATAAACTAAGCATCGCCGATTTCCACAAATCGTTCGGTGTGGCAAGCGGCTCCGAGGTGGTTTTTATCGTCATTACTTGCTGCGATAGGGAATTCATCTGGCTCCGCACCGACGATAAGCCTTCCTGAAGCTCGCTGACCCTAGTGTTGAGATTGGTCAAAATCGTCCGCAACTCCTTCGCGGTCGCGTCATTCTGAGTCTTGAGATTGCCGATGGCCTGCCCAAGGGCCTGGTCGACCGCCTGGTTGACTTTCTGCAGTCCACCCGTAAGGGTGTTCACCTGATCGGCTATTTTCTCCACTAATGTCTTCATGACCTTGTTGTTCTCGTCGATGCTGGACTGAAGCTGCTTGACCTGCTGCTGCAAGGTGATCAGGTCCGCCTGAAGACGAAGTATGTCCTTGTTTTGAGGATAGGCGGGACCCGCCGCGAGAACGAGCAGCAGGCCCCCCAAAAACCAGTTTTTTTGCATGTCACCGTCCTTATGGATTTCGAGTAAAGGCGTCGCGGCGATTCCTCTGGTAACAGGGCTCGTTCGCATCCCGGCACACCGGCCGCTCTTTGCCATAGCTGACGGTGTTGATCCGGTTGGCGGCGACACCCTGTGAGATCAGGTACTCTTTGGCTGCATTGGCGCGCCTGTCACCCAGACCCAGGTTGTATTCCGCGCTACCGCGCTCGTCACAGTGACCTTCGATGGTGAACCGGACATTTGCATTACCCTTCAACCAGGTTGCGTTCCCCTGGAGTGTGGAAACCTGATCGGGCCGGATATCCGCCTTGTCGAAGTCAAACAGAATTTCCTTTACGTTTTGCCGGAACAGTTCCTCGATATTCACGTCCGGAGGCTTCGGTGGCGGTGGAGGCGGTGTCGGCGGAGGAGGTGGAATATTCACGGTGATGCGGGCCGTATCCGTGGCTGTACCGCCCGGGCCCGTAGCCGTCGCCTGGTAGGTTACCGACGACGCCGGATTCACGGAACGATTGCCCGTCGCACCGACGTCTCCCAAACCCGGTTCGATGCGAACATTTGCGGCATTTTTGGCTTCCCATGTCAAGGTTGTGTTTTGGCCGCGATCGATTGTGGTCGGGTTCGCACGCAACGTGATCGCCGGCGCTGGTGGTGGCGGCGGCGCGGCTGGTGGAGGTGGTGGCGGCGGCGGTGGGGCCGGTGCGGCCGCCACTCTTTTTTTGCAGCCGAACGCAAGCAGAGAAGCTGTGAGAACGACCAATGCAACATTTTTGATGCGTGAAGAACTCATTGCCTGTCTCCTTGTAGAATCCTATTGGGGGTACCCGGACCATGCCGGTCCCGTATTTTTGCCCGTGTTCGTTAGCTGTCGCACTTTCGTTCCGTCGAGAAGCATGGAATAGATCTGGGTGGTTCCGCTACGCGACGATTCGAAAACGATGTGCCGTCCATCGGGCGCCCATCTGGGTCTCTCATTATCGCCTGAATCGTAGGTGATTTGTGTATTCGTCTCGGTAAAAAGGTCATGAATATAGATGTCGAAGTACGAGGTGCGGGATTTCAACCAGGCGAATGCAATACGCTGGCCATCGGATGACCACGACGGTTCGACGGCGTGCCCGCCTTCCTCAACCAGACGCTTTATATTCGTACCGTCGTCATCCATCATGTAGATTTGAGGGCTGCCGCCGCGATCCGACGTAAATGCGAGTTGATGACCGGTTCGCGGGTTCCATGTCGGCGAGACATTCACGGCTTTGCTGAAGGTCAAGCGCTGCAAATTCTTGCCATTCCAGTCGGCGACATAGATTTCCGTGTTGCTGCCGTCACGGCTGGTCGCGAAGGCGATCTTACTTCCATCAGGCGACCAGGCGGGCGTTATGGTCGTCCCACCGGGCCGGTCAAATGTGTAGGGTCGCCGATCCAAGCGAGACAAGATTTCGATATCAGGGCTTCCAAGACGAAAACTCGTGAATGCAATTTTTTCGCCATCGGGAGACCAGGCCGGCGTCATCACAATGGATTTATAACTCGTCATCGCGTGTGCATCATTGCCATCGTAATCCATCACGTACAGTTCTTTCACGCCTATTGTGCGCTCGTTAATGTAGGCAATCTTTGTCAGGGCGATTCCGTGAATGCCACCGCCAATCAATTCAATGATCGCGTCTGCAAACTGGTGCGCGACGAGCCTGGCGCCCGCATCGGTCGCCTCGCTGATATAGGCTTTTCCAATCGCTTCCCGATTTTGAGGCGCTTTGAGATCCCACAGGCGTGCTTCAACGCGGATCCGATCCGTCGTGATTCGGCTATTGCCGAATGCAATGAACTGGGCATCCACAGCGGGCGTTGTCCACTCGTCGGCATTGATTTCACCTGGGCTGGTAAACTTGCCGAGCGGATAGAGGCTACGGCTCACCAGAGTAACGCCGCCGGAATAATCAAGATCGTCCCAGAGAACTTTGTTGAAGACTTCGGTCAGCTTGGCAGCTTCCGTGTCCCCAGCGGCGGCTTGAAACTCAGGGATGGCGAGTTTTATGCCGATGACGCCCCGATTTGTTCCCGTCTCAATCTGCTGAGGAGGAAGGGCCGAACTGACCACCCCGGCGGCGCTCAAGCGCAGCCACCCCTCTGCGAGGAGGGGAACAGTGAAGACAAATAGACCAAGCAATAATCGTTTCATCGTGAGTACTCGAAATAAAAGTTGACGTTGACGTTGCTGCCGCGATAATCCGGAGGAAGCGCTGGCAGTGGATCCGATGCCAGGACGGCGCGTTGCGCGGAACGATCCAATGCGGGAATGCCGCTGGACTGCTGCACTCCAAGATTGCTGATCTTGCCGTTACGGGCGATTTCGAAGCTGATATAGACGCGCGGGGCTCTGCTGACCCGGCTATCAACGAGCGACTTCAACCAATTCTGAGAGATCGCGCGGGTGATCGCGTCGACATACCAACCGTAGCGATCCCCGAAGGTCGCATCCCCGAATCCGATCCCTGCCGCTCCCGCACCCGTCGAGAATTGGCCATAAGCCAGAGCGGGCCGTCCGCCCTGACCGTAGGGTATCGCATTGGACGGCGGTGGTTCAGGTGCCGGCGTGGACTTTGGCGCCGGGGCAGGCTTCGGCGGCTTTGGAGGTGGAGTTGCCTTGACCGGCGCTTTTGTTTCCGGAATCAATTCGGCCTTGTCGGGCGGGGGAGGAGGCGGAGCTTCTTCGCTCTTATAGAATCCCGGAGATTCATTAGCAGGCGCCTCCTCTTGAACAACTTCGGGTCGAGCTAACGGAACTCCTGAAACGTTGCCTGCGATCTTCACATTGATGCCCCCAGAACCGCCCGCCGGCGTGCCCCAACTCGATTGGAATGCCGGAAACAGCTTTGGAGAGAAGATGACTAACGTAAAGAGTGCGCCGTGGAAGAACACGGAAGCCGTAAGCCAACGGTCAAACCTCTCGCCTCCGAAAGTCATTTCCGTCCCTGTGTAAGCGGCTGCGTGACGATGCTGACGTTCTCGATTCCAGCCAGCTTCAAATGATCCAACACCGTTGCAAACGTTTGGAACGGCACTGACTGGTCGGCGCGCAGGTAAACGCTCTGGCGCGTTGGATCGAGAAGCTTCTCCCGTATTTTATCCCCCAACTCATTGACGTTAACCGCGTTATTTTGCAGATAGAGTTTCTGTTCTTTATCGATCGACACAATTAATTTTTCTTCCGCAATTTCGCGCACGACCTGAGTCTTGGGCACGTTCACCTCGATACCGGACTGGATCACAGGAGCCGTTACCATGAAGATGATCAGCAATACCAGAACGATATCGATGAACGGGATCATATTGATCTCCGCCAATGTCGTTTGTGTCTTGCCTTCGCGTGTGGTGATCGCCATTAGATTCCTAACCCTTCCGCGATTCCGACGATTTCGTTTTGCAGGTCGTCCAACTGACCGGCCAGATTCCTCATCCGATAGACGAAATTGTTATACGCAATTACGGCCGGAATAGCAGCAAATAAACCAAATGCGGTGGCGATGAGGGCATCGGCGATTCCCGGCGCAACGGCGCGGAGAGTTGCTGTGTTCGCATTGGCTAACCCAGCGAATGAAGTCATCACACCCCAAACCGTGCCAAACAGGCCGATGAACGGAGCGACCGAAGCAGTCGTTGCCAGGAACGTCATGCGTCGTTCCAATTGAGTCAATTGACCACTTGCGGCACGTTGCACAACACGCTGAATTGTCGCGACGTTCGCCCGAGACGTCTTCAGCGCGAGGCTTCCTTGAGACTGCGGTCTTCCCGAAACGGGCACCAGCAGATCCGCGCCGGCCGCCAAGACCGGTACCAGGGGGGTAAACCGCAAGGTTTCACACGCCGTGCGGATCTCTGAAAGATTTTGACCCCGGCGAAAGACTTTCCAAAACATTTCCGACTCTCTTCTGATTTTGCGGAGCAGAAGGGTCTTGGAGAAGATGATGCCCCAGGACCAGACGGAAAAAATCAAAAGAACCGCCAGGACGAATCGCGTGACCGTGGTTGTCTGGCGGAGAACCTCGATCAGATTCAGCTCATTCAAATGTGTCTCCTTAAAGTAAAAAACTTAACCGTTCGTCATTGAAAGATCAACCCCTCATGGCTTATAAACGCCGAGGTATGTTGCGCTTTTTACGTCTCCGTAATTTCGCTCTCATCGATCAACTCGAACTTCATTTCGAAGACGGCTTTAATCTTCTTTCCGGCGAAACCGGCACCGGAAAATCCATTATCGTGGACGCGTTAGGACTACTCGCCGGGTCCAAAGCTTCGGCCGAAATGGTGCGAACTGGAGAAAGCCGCGCCATTGTCGAAGCGGTATTCCAAGCGGACCTCAAATCCGAACTCAGCCGGTTTGGCCTCGATGCCGGGGATTTGGAAGCCGAAATAATCATTCGCCGTGAGATTTCCCCCGACGATCGCAACCGCGTCTTCATCAACAACCAGCCTACAACGGTGTCATCATTGCGTGAACTTGCTCCGTTGCTTTTGGATATTCACGGCCAGCATGAGCAACAGACCCTCCTCGATCATGCCCGGCAACTTGACCTGATCGACGCATACGCGGATTCAGCCGGCCTTGCCGGAAAAGTTCGCGAAATCTTCACGACCGTTGAAGCCGCTGAGGCGGAGATCGCCGAACTGATCGCCGAGCATGCGCGAAAGATCGAGCGATCCGACTTGCTGATGTTTCAACGCGACGAGATCCAGAAGACCAATCCCAAACCAGGCGAAGCCGAGGAGGTTCGGCGGAAGCTCGAAGTACTCTCCAATGCCGAAAAATTGCTCGGCGCTGCGGCCCGTGGCTACGAGGCGCTTTACGAAGCAGAAACATCGGTCGTATCGACTACCGCTCAGGTCCAACGTGTTCTGCGTGAAGCCGCGCAGCACGATTCCCGTCTGGAACGCCTTATCGAGCAAATCGAGACGGCCCGGATTTCCCTTCAAGATGTCGCTTATGCGCTGCGCGATTACGCCGGTAACGTCGATGCCGATCCCCAGCAACTCGAGCAGGCACAGGCCCGCTTAGCCGAACTCGAACGTCTGCATCGCAAATACGGACCAGACCCCTTGGAACACCTCCACAACGTAAGACGCGAGTTGGACAGTATAGGTCTGACGGAAACGAAAAAAGATGGGCTGCAAATCCGGCTGGCCGCTCTAAAAAAAGAGTATGCCGAGGCCGCTGCCTTACTGAGCAGCAAGCGGCGTGCTGCATCCAAGGGTCTCGAATCGGCGGTTGAAAGGGAATTGAAGTCCCTGGCGATGCCTCAGGTGCGATTTGTGATCGCCTGGCAAGATGTTTCACCGGGACGTGCCCGCGGCATCGATCGGCCGGAACTGCTCATTTCACCCAACCCAGGTGAGGAACCGCGGCCGTTGGAACGGATCGCTTCCGGCGGTGAGCTCTCACGCGTGATGCTTGCGCTGCGAAGCGTTCTGGCAGTTGACCGGCCGCAAAAAACCCTCGTCTTTGATGAGATCGACGCCGGTATCGGCGGTAAAGCGGCAGAGACCGTTGGCCAGAAGCTGAAAGAACTTTCGACGCGCTATCAAGTCCTCTGTGTGACCCATCTAGCGCAGATCGCCGCATTTGCAGCTCATCAATACCGTATCGACAAAAATGTGCTTGACGGAAGATCCGTGACGCGTGTCGCCGCTCTGCATGGCGACGAGCGCATCGAGGAACTGGTGCGGATGATGAGTGGATCGCGTGTCACGCATGCCGCACGGGAACATGTCAAGGAATTATTAAAGGCAACGAAAGCATAGGTTGTCTTGCAAAGCAGAGTGGAAGGTATATATTTTGCAGTAAAGTAGCCACTGAGGAGGAAACCTGTGGAAATCGAAATGAAAATCCGGGGCCTAATGATGGATCCGATCACGAATATGCCTATTGTGATCCTAAAGGAGGCCTGCGGAAGCGGAATCCTCCCCATTTGGGTCGGCGTCTATGAGGCCAACGCGATCGCGCTGGAAATCGAGAAGGTCGTCACACCACGGCCGATGACGCATGATCTTTTGAAGAATATGCTCGTCGGTCTGGACGCCAATGTCAGGAAGGTTGTCGTCACCAACATCAAAGAGGACACCTTCTATGCCGTCATCTGGCTCGAACGAAGTGGAACGTTAGTATCGATCGACTCGCGGCCCAGCGATGCCCTTGCTCTCGCGCTCCGCATCGATTGTCCAATCTTCGTCGAAGACGAAGTTCTGAAGTCTTCCAAAAGCCAGGCCGGCGCTCAAGACCGGATCAAAGACGAAGAACTCCGCCGTCTATTAGAAAACCTTCCAGACGAAGACCTGGGACGCTACAAAATGTGATTTCTAGCGGCGTTCGACCGCCGCTAATGCCTTGGTGATCTTCGATACGTTCGCCCCGCGAGGGTGTATTAAATATCTCGGCTCCCAGAGGGGGAAGAACTTCTCAATCTGTTCGCGATCGATTACAGAAGGTGTGAGACTAGCTTCCACAAATCCGGATATTTTCAGCAAACGCAGCGACTCGCTGACAAAAGCGCCCACGATCTCCCTGGAAGTGTGGCGGCGCTGGCGCAGCAAGTCCAGGACAGCACCTCTTCGGTTCTTATAGGGCAACCACGCAGAAAATACTTCAACCCTGTACCGGTGCCCGAGGACGAACACAGGGCCACGAGAGAGCTGTTGCAGTGAGAAGTGTCCGGCCGTGAAACCCATTTCGCGCATATGACGCAGCTCGAGCCAATCTTCGGTCACTTCTTCCAATTGTTCATCAATCAGTGGATCGGTCCGAACGGACCGGTCATAGCGGTGGATAATGCCTAATCCCGTAATTTGGCTCTCTGGTGTGAATGCCTGTAGGTTCACCACTGCTTCTTCCGCTACGCGGACCGACTGGTATTTTAGTGAGTGATACACGGCTAGTCGGTTCTCTGCGGCCAGGTATACACACGGCGTCCAGCCACGCCTTTCACAGTGCCGCGTGTAATCTTCAACGGCTTGGACGAATAGCTCATCAGACACGACCGGGTCGCCGCAGGCCAGCGCAACAGAACCTCGGGTCGCATAAGCCACAAGACCTTGGCCGTTTGCCACAAGCAGATGATGCTTGTCACTTTGAATCGCAAACGCAGATACCGGTTCGTTGCCATGAGATTGGAAAATCGTGTCGATATCTTTCTGGGGCGCTTCGAGGCGATCATGGGAAATGAATGGCCGCAAAACCAGTATGAGAATGTAAAGGCGTGCCATCCAACCCGCAATCTGAAGTGAATTCAGGAAGAGCCGCGCATATCGCGTCGCTGGAACCACATCGGGCGCCACAATCAAGATGCCGCCGCGGACCGCTTCCGTAGCGGGGGTGGCTCGAGCTTTCCAAACAAATTGGGGGTAGGTTGCTGCGAAACCCGTCATGCCATAGAAGAACACCAGGAGCAACAAGAATGGCGTGACCATGAGGCCCTTTCGAAGCGAGGCCGGATCTGACCTTGTGTAAAACCGCCGCCGAAAGTAGAGCAGGTAGACGAGGAGGATGAGGGCCACTAAAGAATTCTGAACATCCAGACCGCTTGTCACGTGCAGCAACAATGAAAAAAACAACGCAATCACGGCGACCCACCAGGCCAGCTCCTTCCGGCGCGCCAGGTTTCGCGTCACCTGAAGCAAGGCAACACCCGTAAAGAGCATCAGCGTCCGGCTTCCCTGAGAAACTTCCAGAGGCAGCCAGACGCGAACGGGCCGCAGCAGCGTTTCGGAACTTGGCCAGACAGCAGCGAGGATGTTCAGTGCCCCCATCACGCCCATCACGAATGGAAAAGCGTTGTGTAGATCGGACCACTCGAGGTTCTGAAAGATCTGATGGAAGCGACGGACGTGCCGCCAGACGACGATGATAAACACAACGCCAATGGTTGCACTGACCAGAGCTACGAGTGTGTAGTGACGCGCGCCGCGAATGAGCCGTGTCGTATTTTCGCCGAAATAGTAACCGATCAAGGCTGTGGGAACGACCCACAGGAGTCCGGCAATCACGTTCAGGATCGTGAAGCGCACCGCAGGCATGCCGGTCGCTCCGCATGCCGCAGGAATTACGATACGAAACCCAAAAAGAAACCGGCTCATCAAGAGAAGCCAATTATTCCGCCTGGACACCCAATCAATGATCCTGCGGTAGATGGATTCTTCCGGAAAGCGGCCTTCAAACCACGAGCGGCCGCGGACGCGGGCGGCCGTGTAGTAGAATTGCGCGCTCATCGTATTTGCCGCCAGTGCAACGAGCGCTACCGTGGAAATATTGAAGTAGCCCCGGCTGGCGAGAAACGAACCGGCAATGAGAACCGCCTCGCCTTCGAAAATGACACCAGTAAACAGCAAAAGGTAACCGTATTTGAGGAGTAATAGCTCCACAGTTAAACTCCGGTTATCTTGATTCCGCTTTCTTTGATGTTGTTTGACTTGTTGATGGAAAGCAAGAGCACGGTCATGCGCTCGAGATGACCCGCGATTTGAAGTGGCCCAGCGTCGATCGCACGCAGACCCATGGAGCGGATAAGGTCCAGCACTTCCGCTTTCCCCGTGGATCCGCCCGCAACCAGCACGTCATGCGATACCTCAGTCTGCCGCAGCACGCGGTGAGAGATCGTTTGAAATGCGGCAAACACGTTGGCGCCACTTACGATTGCTGCGGTCTCTTCGGCAGCCGATTTGCCGGATACCGTTTTAATTTGGAAAATATTCTCAGGATCGATCGGCACCGTTGCATCAATTATGATTTTTCCGCGAAGTGCGTCCTTGAGATTTTGGAACAATGAATCGTGGCCGTCATAAGGAACAGACACGATCGCCGCATCACACCACCGGGCCGCGTCGCTGTTCGTCATCCCTAATACGGCGCTGCCCGCCTTCTGCGCCGCTTGCTCCGCCTTTGAAATATCGCGAGAACCAATCGCCACTTCGCGCAGTGTCTGCTGAAGACGTCGAGCGAAGGCGAGTCCGAGTTTTCCAGTACCGCCCAGAATCGCAATTTTCACAAAAATAGATCCCTTTCTGCCGGCCGGAGCATTGCGGCCGCCGAAGTGTCATCGGTTGCTTCCCAATCAAAACCGCGAATCAATGCGGCTGGAGTGCCCGCCGTCTTACCCATAGCGAGCCCTGCCGCTGCGGAAAGCGCGTCGGCGGCGGCGAGCAACGTGACGCGCAAACGATGTCCATAGGGATCCGTTTGGCCGCGGAAATCCAGAAATGCAGGAACACGGCCGATTCCTATTGCCGCATCCAGAAGGCCGTCGCGCCAGACACGGCCAAAAGTGTCCGTTATGATCACGCCGCATCCCAACTCACGCGCCAATACGCGGGCCGACCGGTCAGGGTCTTTGGGTAGCAACGTCACACTCTCCGGGCCTTCCACATTGGATTCATCGACGCCGGCGTTTGCGCAAATGAACCCATGATGCGTTTCACAAATCAGCACTTCGCCCCGGAGGCGAACAATGCGGCGCGACTCCCGAAGGATAATCTCGACAAGGCGAGGATCTTTCGACATGCGCCGGGCAATCGAAACACTGTAGGCGGACGGAACGACGTCGCCGAGACGGGTAATCCGGCCTTCCGCCTTGGAAACCGCTTTTTGTGTAACGGCCAGGATATCCCGCGGCTGCAGATTCCAACCGGATCGATGAACTGCTTCTCGAAGGCATTCGCTTAAATTCGTTCCGACGCGGATTTCAGGGACGTGCTGAACAGCAACGATTTGAAGATTCATTGATGATTCGTAAGGTACCGCCACGTTTCGCTATCTCGCCGCGGATCGTGCAGGAAGAGATCCAGATCCTCAGGGGTATCGATGTCGAAGGCGACACCCGGAAGGTGCATGACATCGGCCCGGTGTCCCGCCGCAGCGGCCTTCGAGAGATGACGGCGGAAGCTGCCTTCACCGTACTCCATCACAATTCGAGCCGGCGATATAAATAGGGCGCCGTTCGTGCCGGTCCAGTCTCGAGATGGAATCAATGTGATGGGTTCGGTTGCGGCATCGAGCACAAAATCGATCTCCGAAGGAACAAGCCTCGGCAAGTCACTCGCAATCGAAAGAATTCGCGATGAACTGGATTGAAGCTCCGAAACCATATGGTTCACCGCCGCGCTATGACCATCCACAGTTTTTTCGAGCACCACGTCAAAGCCAAGTGGCCGCGCCATCTGGATAACTTCATCGGCTGCAGTGAATACAACCACACGATTGGGGACGCGTGTTCGTGTTAACGTGTTCAGAACATCCAGACACATCGAACGCGCCAGACCCGCGCGCACGGTCGGGTCCAGTTTTGCCGCCAGCCGCTGTTTGGCATTGGCGAAGTCTTTAACCGGCAATAGAACAGTTTTCATTTTCTTTAAGGCTGGTGTGGCGTCGACGTAATTTTTGCGATCTATTCGGGGCAGGCGCATTCCCCTCCTTGCAAAGGAGGGGTGGTCGCTCACATGCGACGTTTCGGAATTCGTCTCCGAAATGTAGCGCGTGAGCGACCACCCCGTCTGCGGCTCTTCGGTGGCTTCGCGACTTCTGTTTGATCCCGCAGCCTCCCCTCCTTTCAAGGAGGGGAATGCGCGCAAACTGGAATGGCGTGCTTGTCAAAGTCATTTCGGGCACCATGCTAAATACCGATCACAAATTCGGCGAGCTTTCGCGCCGCTTCGTCATCGGGCATCAGAATATCGGTAATTTGAACGCCGATAGTTTCGTATCGGATCGACGCAGCCAATGCCGCATCGCGCGTATCGAGCACTATATTATCCAGGAAATCATGGTAGCAGCGCGCAACTCCCGCAGGCGACACCTCATAACCGCACGCTTCCATCAGCTTCGCAGCCGGGCCACTGACTGCGGCATGGCCTATCAATGGGCTGATCGCGACAACTTCTGCACGTGTGCAGCGTAGAGCATCTCGCACATCATGTATGGCGAGCATCGGTCCGATGCTTGTGATCGGATTGCTCGGCGCAATAATGACGAGTCTCGATTCTCTGATCGAACTCAACACGGCGGCCGACGCGCGTGCTTCGTTTGCGCCGGCGTATGTGACGGACCGTACATGCGGCTGCCACCGTTCGCGAACGAAGAATTCCTGAAAGTCGAGCGCGCCGCCAGGAGTCTCGATTTTCGTCCGAACGGGATCGTCGGTTGCCGGTAAAACCCGGGCCTTTACACCGATGGCTTGGGTCATGTGGGCGACGGTTGCCGTCAGCGTGAGTCCTCGTCTAAGGAACTCTGTGCGAGCCAGGTGTGTCGCAAGATCCCGATCGCCGAGCCGAAACCAGGATGGCAGCCCGTAAGTTTGAGCCTCTTCAAGGCAGCGAAACGTTTCATTCTCGAGCCCCCAGCCTCGAACCGTATCGAGTCTTTTGGCCAGCGCATAAGCGATCGAGTCAATGTCGGGGCTAATGTGCAATCCCCAAATTTCGGTGTCATCACCTACATTGACGACGACGTGGACAGCTTCTTCTGGAACGACCTGTACCAGACCGCGTAGAAACTTGGCAGCTCCCGTCCCACCGGCCAGAACCGTATAGTGCGTTCGAGTCACCCGAACATTTTACGCAGCCCGCAAGGCGGCGGGCCAGAGGTCGATAAGCACCGCAGGTACCAGGTGCTGAAGATCGGAGATCTCCCCATAGATAGCCTTTCGCTCCAGGAAGCGGAAGAGAGCGATGGTCACCTTTTCGGCGTCGGATCCGTGTTCGCCGTTACGCGCTAGGTTGGAAGAGAGACTTGAAAAGAATTCCGCGCGTGAGCGAAGCGGCAGAGGCTTGTCGGAAGGATCCCAGTGCTCGAAGTACATACCGCGGATCAATGTTGGCAATTGTTCGCCCAAGTACACCGCATCCTGTATGGGGAGATGATCCCGCCATGCATGCACGACGCACCGAAGTGCGATGTACGTTTTTTTGCGATCCGCCCAGTTTAGTTCTTGCATCAGTTCGTTGAACCACCTGTTGGTGACTTGAATGCTCGCGTCCAACGCGTCAAAACCGGTCAATCTCATATAAAGCGTGTAGCACGTGGCTTGCCGTTACTTTGGTGCGGCATTTTCGCGAACCCGTTCCAGAAATCGATAGACCGAATTTAAATATGTCGTCCGGTCCGTGGCAAAGGCTTCGCCGTGGCGTGCCGCCGGTATAATCAAAAGTTCCTTCACCCCGCTCGGAGATTCCTTGAACATCTTCTCCGCAAGTGCGGGAGGCATCCGCCGGTCTCGGCCGCCGGCGATGAACAGAAGCGGCGTCTTCATGCTATGAACGGCGGCCTCGACGTCTCCGTCATCCGGATCAAAATGCATTCGATATCTGGTGATCGCAACAATGAGATCGGCAACCGGGAAAGCAGGGAGCCGAAGCATCAATCGGAGATGGTGGTTCACGGTCTCGCGAAACGACAGGAACGAGCTGTCGGAAATAATCGCGGAGAACCCCGGGCATTGCTTTGCGGCGAGAATCGCGCTTGACGCACCCATCGATACTCCCCATAGGATCTGCGGCCGCTCAACAGCCTTGCTTTTGACAAAACTTGACGCCGCGCATACATCACGGCTCTCAAAAACGCCGATCGTGGTGTAGGCGCGTGCGCTTTCGCCGTGATTGCGAAGATCAAACAGCAACACCCCGTAGCCGCGGCGGCTCGCATCCGCTCCCCGCTCGAGCATCTCCAGTCGCGACCGGTTTAAGCCATGAACGAAGATGATCACGGGCATGGAACGGTCGCCCGGGATCCACCAACCGCGTAAGGGAATTCCATCCTGCGAAACGAACTCTGCCGGCAAAACCGAGATGCCCGCCGCCTCCGGCGTTGTCGGCCCGCGTTCGGGAAAATTGAAATGGCTGTTTGTAATAAGAAAGGAGCCGGCGACCGGCAGTACGAGAAACAGGACGAACGCGATCAGGATGGCTGCCAAGAACATGAGCCGGTATAACCAGCCGAGCGGGCTACGATGCGTCATTCCCGTTCGACGACGTAGCTGGTAAGGACGTGCTGGCGGTCTTCTTCACGCACTTCGTAGGTCACCTTGAACGGCGGCTCCGCCATTATGCTTCCATTGAGGAGAATTCGTTTTTTAGCGCCCGGAAGCAGTTCGCCGGCAAGAACGACGGTGAGCGGCAGGGTATGTCCCTGCTGAAGGATCAAGAGCTTGCGTCCAAGAAAATCGGCTTCGACATCGGCTCGCTTCAGTGGTTCGATTCTGGCGCTGAGTTCGATTGGAATTTCCCGAACTGCCACGGCTCCGCTGTTTTCAACGACAAGAGAGAACGCTTGCGCGAACAGACTCTCTTGCGGAAGGTCCAGTTTTTTGTCCACTTCGAAACTCCATTTCAGATGGGAGTAGTCGGCATGCCTAGGTCTGGAAATGATCGTCCAAGCGATAAATAGCGTGAACAGGAGCGCAAAGTACGGGTACGGAGTCTTTAACCGCAGCGTCTGGACGATTTTCGTGACTCGCCGATTTTCGCGGGGCCCAAGCCGTTTTCCGCATTTCGCGCAGAAAAGGCTGTCATCCGGAATGTGTGACCCGCAATATCTGCAGAACATTACGCCCACTCTCTCGGCTGGTAAAACTCCAGCGCCTTCTCCTCACGCGAACCCGGCTGCGGCTTGAAATCGTAAACCCACCGGACTAACGGCGGAAGGCTCATCAGAATCGACTCGGTGCGGCCGCGCGTCTCCAAACCGAAAATGGTGCCTCGATCGTAGAGGAGATTGAATTCTACGTAACGTCCGCGCCGATAGAGTTGATATTGACGCTCGTGCTCACCAAATGGCTCATTTATGCGGCGCGTCGCGATCGGCAGGTAAGCCTCAAGAAAGGAATTGCCGATATCGCAAACGAAAGCGAAGTTCTCCTCGCGATCTCCTTCCAGATAGTCGAAGAAGATGCCGCCGATGCCGCGCATTTCGCCGCGATGCTTTAAAGTGAAGTATTCATCACACCATTTTTTAAAGCGTGGATAACGACTGGGATCGTGACGATCGCAGGCCTGCCTTAGAACTCGATGAAAGTGCGCCGCATCTTCGGCGTAAGGGTAGCACGGTGTAAGGTCGGTTCCGCCGCCGAACCAGGCGGTGTCCCCTTTCTCCAGATAGCGAAAGTTTGCATGAACGGCAGGAATCATCGGATTGCGCGGGTGGAAGACCAGTGACATACCGGTCGCAAAAAAGGAAGTGCCTGTGCCCAGCGGAATCTTCGCCGCGAATTCTTCGGGAAGGTTTCCGTGTACGGAAGAGAAATTCACCCCCGCTTTTTCAAAGACCCCTCCTTCTTCAAGGATACGGGTGCGGCCGCCGCCGCCGCCTTCCCGTGTCCACAGATCCTCGCGGAAACGGTTTCCGTCGAGCTCTTCGATCGCGCGAGAGACTCGATCCTGCAGGTTCTTGAAATAAGATTCTGTCCTCTCCTGCCAGTTTGCCGGTTCCACCATACGCCGAGGATTATATACAATTAAAATTCGTGAATTCAGATATGGATCGGTACATCGAATCCGTTCGGGCGGAGTTCGAAACCAAGCTTCAGGAATGGGTCGAAATTCCGACCATCAGCGCCGAACCGGAACACAAGGCAGACATCAACCGTGGAGCTGATGCCGCAGTCC
>Ga0209157_1000803_pt1 | contig 26529 bp, 23 predicted proteins | sample GraSoiAngelo_135_FD_185892 | JGI IMG/M metagenome (GOLD analysis project Ga0209157, IMG submission 185892) | Grasslands soil microbial communities from the Angelo Coastal Reserve, California, USA - 14_0929_05_40cm (SPAdes) (version 2) | ecosystem: Environmental > Terrestrial > Soil > Grasslands ...
TGCTCGGGTGGCTGGAGAGGAAGCTGACGGCGAGGGTCCAGTTGAGAGTCGGGCCTCTCTACGCGAGCCCGGCTGGCGGAATCCTCCAGATGTTCGCGGACATAATCAAGCTACTATTCAAAGAGCTGACAATTCCAGACGGGGCTGATAGATTCTTCTTCATCATGTCCCCTGTGACTGCGCTCATTATTGGCGCTGCCCTGCTTGGCCTCATTCCCTTCGCGCCCGGAATTCAGATAGCGAACATAGAGGTTGGATTGCCAGTTTTCCTCGCCATCGTGACTCTGTCTCCCACCATCGTACTTCTTGCAGGTTGGAGTGCTAACAGCAAGTTTCCCTTCATAGGAGGTCTCAGAGCGCTCTTCCAGCAGACTGCCTATGAGATTCCACTCTGGCTCTCGACCTTGGGAGTCGTTATTGTAACGGGGACCCTTAGCCTGACAGGAATAATTGAGTATCAGCACAATAATGGGTGGCTTATCGTCCCCCAGCTCCTGGGAGCTTTACTGTTCATCGTGACCTCGACTGCTGAGATGGAGCGGTTACCATTCGACCTCCCCGAGGCGGAGTCCGAGATAATGATGGGATGGCAGGCCGAGTATCCGGGACCTCTATTCATGCTAGTTCAGGGCCCGGCTTTCGTGAAGCTCTATGCGTTTTCGGCCCTCTTCACGACCATTTATCTCGGAGGATATCTTGGGCCCGCGCCGATACCGCCGGTCGTTTGGTTCTTCCTCAAGACGATCATAATTATCGCGCTTATCATGCTCTTTAGATCCACCTTCCCAAGAGTTCGATTAGATCAACTGCTGCGCCAGGGTTGGACAACCCTTCTCACACTCTCCATTGCCAACATCATAATCGCATACTTCCTTGTGGTGGGAATACCAGCGATCTGATGAGACATGACAGATCTCACATTTCTCGCTCTGGCAACAGTGACTGTCGCCAGCTCGATCCTCGCCCTTGAGGCAAGAGACCTAGTCTACGGGGCGGCCGCGCTGGGAATCGCGTTCCTCGGAATGGCAGGACTCTTCTTCCTCCTCGACGCCTCCTATGTCGGAGCGTTCCAGATCGCAGTCTATATTGGAGCAGTAGTCGTTCTGATCCTGTTCACTGTGATGCTCGTCGGCCCACAGCTCGGCGAGCCTCCTCTCGAACTGAAGAGACTCTCCCTACTGGCCGCCATCCTGCTCTCGCTACTTCTGGGAACCGCGGGAGCCGTGTCAAGCGCGTCCGCCTTCCCCGGACCCGACAACTGCGGCTCTGGCTGCGACCTTGTCGGCTTGAGCAACGCGCTGATCAACCAATATGGAGTCCAGTTGGAATTCCTCTCCCTCGTTCTCGCCGCCGCTGTCATCGGCGCTCTGACATTGGCCAAGACGGAAAGGAAGACCCAGTAATGGAGCCGCTAACAAGCTTCTTCGCAGTTTCAGTCATCCTGCTCGGGATTGGGATCTACGGACTCACGACGAAGAGGAATGCTATCCGAATACTCTTCTCAGTCGAACTGATTTACAACGCCGCAAATCTGAACATCATAGCATTCGCCAGACTACGTAATCCTCCAATTGTCACCGGACAGGTTCTAGTGCTCTTCACGATAGCACTAGCCGCGATGGAAGCGTCGGTAGGCCTGGCCATCATCATGCTTGTATCAAGACTAAACGTCGACATCGACCTCCGCAAGCTAACTCGCCTGAGAGGTTAGAGAATCGTGACCTTCCTGCTCATAGGCGCGATAGTCGTACCTCTAATCAGCGTCCCCGTCGTATTCCTGTCCTCATCACTTCTAAGACAGAAGACCGGTTATGTCGCTTCCGCCATCTCACTGATATCGCTCGTAGCGCTTATCGCAGCAGGAGCGAGCGCATCCTCGTCTCCCAGTGGAGTCTACACTGAGTCATATTCCTGGTCGCCCATCGGGACCTTTGGTTTACGGATCGACAACCTCAGCCTGCCGATACTACTGACGATCGCGCTGATGGTTACACTGATTGCGGTATTCTCTGTTCCCTACATGCGGCAGAGAATCTGCGACGATGCTGGGAGGTACGGCCTCTACTACAGCCTCTACATGCTATACTCCCTCGGCATGCTGGGCACAGTTCTCGCGACGAACCTAATCGAATTCTACCTCTTCTTCGAGATAATGCTCGTCCCATCCTTCTTCTTGATAGCCGAATGGGGCTATGGAGAGCGCGACAAGATCTCGCTTGCCTACTTCATCTGGACCCATATCGGAGCCCTAGTCCTACTGGTCGGGATTCTAGTCACAGGATTTCTTGCTGGAAGCACAGACATGGATTCCATAGTCAACAACCTCGCCACAAATCCCTCATTGATCTCGACGACCGTCAAACTGGCAGTTGTCGGTGCGATGTGCTTTGGGCTCTTTGTCAAGATCGCTCAGTTCGGCCTCCACGCGTGGCTGCCTTCCGCCTACGCGGAGGCACCGACTCCCATTAGTGCGCTCTTGTCGTCAGCTATGACGGGGATTGGGGGTTATGCAGTAGTCCGCATTGTGATGACCATCTATCCTTCTGCGTTTCAGACGCTTTCTCCAATCTTTGCAGGCTGGGCTCTCGTCACAATGTTCTATGGTAGCGCGATGGCGCTGGTCCAAGATGATGTCAAGCGGCTTCTTGCCTATTCCAGTATGAGTCAGATGGGGTACATCCTGTTCGGTCTAGCTACATTCACTTCATTCGGCATCTCTGGCTCGATGTTCCAGTACATCAGCAACGCTACCGCCAAAGGGATACTCTTCATCGTTGTCGGCGCGATAATGCTGCAGTTCAGGGGGGAGAGGAGCATGAGCAAGATGGGTGGATTCGCGGGCAAGATGCCGATAACCGCAACAGCCGCCTTTATCGGGTCATTGGCGCTCATGGGCTTTCCAACAACAAACGGCTTCTTCTCCGAGTTCCTCCTATTCCAGGGAGGGTTCATCCGTGCAACAAGTCCGTTCTCCGATTACAGAATAATTGTCGCAGTGCTGGGAGTAGTTGCTACTGCATTCACAGCCGGTTACTCGCTTCTGGCTCTGCGCAAGATATTCTTTGGGCCGTCAAACTCAGACTCGGCAGACGTCAAGGAAGCACCCTGGACGATCACTGTCCCCCTAATAGTGCTGGCAATTGTAACAATTGCACTTGGCATCTATCCGACACCGGTAATCAGCAGATTCGTAACGTTCGGACAGACGATTGTAGGTGGCTGAGAATTGACCTACATTCCGTGGCTCATCTGGACCCTTCCCTTGGCAGGGGCGCTTCTAACACCTGTCTTTGCCAGGATTCACTCGCTCCTACGCGACTATGTCGCCGTAGCCTTCACGCTCGGAGCGGCTACGGTTGCAACGCTCACCGCATTTGTTGTCCCACAGGGCGACTACCAGATCTCGTGGGTGCCACAGCTCGATCTCAACGCTGGAGTCCTCGTCGATCCACTCAACATGTTCCTGGTCAACATCGTCGCCTGGATTAGCTTCCTGATCATGGTCTACAGCCTCCAGTACATGAAGGGAGAATTCGGGCTTACTCGCTACTGGTTTTTCATGAACCTCTTCATCAGCAATATGCTACTGCTTGTCCTAGCCGACAATCTGCTGATGATGTTCTTCGGCTGGGAAGGAGTTGGACTCTGCTCGTACGCATTAATCGGACACTTCTACCATGACGAGCCCGAGCATTGGGTCGGAACCACCGGGGATGCCGCGCTCGGGGTCCCACAGGCGTACTCGCCCAGTCACGCTGGCATGAAAGCCTTCGTTATGACACGAATCGGGGACATTGCTCTGCTGATAGCGATATTCCTGATGTTCGCTACCGCTGGGACCTTCAACTATAACCAACTTGCAACCCAACTCAGCAAGACGGGTTCTTGGGCGTCGACGCTCTCTGGACTTGGTCTTTTAGTTCCCACAGCTCTTCTCTTCTTCGGGGGTCCGATTGGAAAGTCAGCTCAATTTCCTCTACAGGAGTGGCTTCCAGACGCGATGGCGGGTCCAACCTCGGTGTCGGCGCTGATTCACGCCGCGACGATGGTCAAGGCCGGCGTCTTTCTCGTGGGACGAATGGGCCCGATCTTCTTCCTCGCCCTTCTGCAGTTCAACCAGGTAACTCCGTTCTTCGGAACAGTAGCTTGGATCGGAGCCTTCACCGCGTTTCTCGCGGCAACTCAGGCCACGGTCGCGAGAGAGATCAAGAAGGTTCTCGCGTATTCGACAGTATCCCAGATAGGATACATGATGATGGGTCTCGGAGTGGCAGGTCTGAGCGCGAATTTCATAGCTGGATACTCAGCGGGCTTGCTCCAGCTCATGAGCCATGCGATATTCAAGGCATCACTCTTCCTCGCCGCGGGGTGGGTAATTCACGCTACCGGGACTCGTTTCATGGACCAGATGGGCGGACTGGCAAAGGCGATGAGGCTGACCTCGATTGCAATGATATTCGCCGGACTCTCACTGATGGGAATCCCACCTTTCAGCGGATTCTGGACTAAGGATGCGATCTTGTCCGCGACCTTCGAGAGCAGCCAGTACATCCTTTACGCAATCGGACTAGGTACAGTTCTACTCACAGCTTTCTACACGACAAGAATGCTCGGAATCACATTTGCTGGAAAAGCGAGCAAGCATCTTGAGGAACCCCAGAAGGAAGGGAATCATGACAGCGAAGCAGGGCTAACAATGCTCATTCCGTATCTGGCACTCGCTGTCGCCAGCCTCGCTCTAGGGGTACTCTATCCATTTTACAGTGGATCCCTAACCAACTACCTCACGGGCACGTTCCAATCTCTCCCACCCATTCTTAGCGGTGAATCGGTGCCAGGGCTCTCGACAACCGACATCATTCTAGTCGCGGCTAGCACAAGCATGGCAGCAATTGGGCTCGCTCTTGGGTACGTTCGCTATTTCCGAAGACCCTACGAGGCCCCGACGCAGATGAAGGGTCTGCGAGGCTTTCTGTGGTACCGCTGGTACATTGACGCGATCTACTACAGAGTATTTGTCGGAGGACTCACATGGGCGAGTCGTGGACTCTACAGGTACATAGAGCAGGGAATCTGGGATCGGCTGAGCCCGACGGTTGCCCGTGACATTATCGACTACACCTCCGCGAGTGGAACCTTGGATTCGTCCGTTGTGGATAGAGGGGTAAACGACGTAGCCTTGGCAGGCTCTCGGTTGAGCAACCTGTTGCGCCGTTTTCAAAGTGGAGTGACTGAACAGTACGTTATAGTGTTCGCTATAGGAATCGTGCTTCTTCTTGTCTACATGATCTTCATCATTGGAGCCCGCTAGCGATTGATCGGGCTCCTTACGCTCCTAATCTTTCTACCCGTTGTAATGGCTGTTCCAACCTTTTTGTTCGGGAAGAAGAGGACGAATGTCGCGAAGCTGCTGGGTGTTGGAACGACTGCTACTGTTTTTGCTCTCTCAGTGATAATCGTTGTCTTATTCCAGTACGGGTCTACAGGTTTCCAATTCACGGACACCGCCAGCTGGGCGAGCAGTTTCGGCTTGAATTACGTGGTCGGAATCGATGGAATCAGCCTCCCACTACTGATCATTGCAACGTTCCTGTGCCTTCTCGCCGCGGTAGGATCCCGCGATATGATCAGCTTGCGAGAGCCCGAATACTATGCTTTGTTTCTCCTCTTTGAGACTGGAATCATTGGGGTGTTCACATCACTAAACCTGATTCTATTCTACGTGTTCTGGGAAGTCGTCTTGATCCCGATGTTCTTCTTTATCGGGATGTGGGGAGGGCCAAGGAGAAAATACGCATCACTCAAGTTTCTCATATTCACCTACGCGGGGAGTGCCATCATGCTCTTCGGATTCGTAGCCCTCTATGCCTGGACGGGCAGCACGGGATCCCCGTCCTTCGATTATACTACGTTGATACAACGAGCCGCCTCCCTAGCTTTGCCGCTACAGGTAGCAGCTTCGCTCGCAACCTTTGTCGGCTTCGCGGTCAAGCTTCCAATTTTCCCTTTGCACACGTGGCTTCCCGATGCTCACGTGGAGGCCCCAGCACCGGTCAGCGTCTTGCTTGCAGGTCTATTGTTGAAAATGGGAGGCTACGGTCTCATTAGATACAATCTCCTGCTCTTTCCGGCAGCAGACGAGCTCCTCTGGCCTGCTTTCACCGCGATAGGCCTCATCACTATGGTCTACGGCGCGTCCGTTGCTTTCGTTGCGCAGGACTTGAAGCGAATGATCGCGCTTACGAGCGTAAATCACATGGGCTACGTGCTCCTTGGCACATTTACTCTGACTTCGGTGGGAGTCTCTGCGGCCGTCTTTCAGATGTTTGCCCACGGGCTTGCGGTTGGGATGCTCTTCCTCATGTCAGGTTACATCCATGAGCATGCGGGTACTCGCAACATCAACGAGCTCAAGGGACTGAGAGGGAAGATGCCAACAACTACGGTGCTGCTAGTCCTCGGGTCAATGGCGGCGATGGCGGTGCCGGGCTTTGCCAACTTCATCAGTGAATATCAAGTAATTCAGGGAGCTCTGAGCGTGGCGTATCTTTACGGTTTGGCGATACTCGCACCTGCCCTGACAGTCGGTTACTTCCTCTTGATGCTTAGAAGAGTCGTGATGACTCCTCCTGTAGGAACAAAAAACGAGCTGGGGACTGGACCTCTACTCATCCTCACCGCATTTCTCGTCCCACTGCTCGTCTTCGGTGTATATCCTTCGCCGCTACTAGGAAGTGCTATCAAGCCTACGGTCGACCACGCCCTTTCCGTTCTCTTCCCGGGGGGAAATTAGATCACCGACCTCTGGGTTCTGACGCCTTTCGTAAGCTTGGCAGTATTCGGATTGTTAGTCACTCCTGCCGGCTTGATTAGAAGAGGAAAATCGCCGATCGGAATCGGAGCCTACGCCGGCCTTGCGGGTATTGTTATCTCACTGGCATCGACGATATGGCTGGGCTTCAACGGCGCACCTCCGATCACCTTCGGGGGTTTCCAAGTCGACCTTTTCACTTATTTCTTCACGGGAGTTATCTTGCTAGTCTCCCTCTTCGTCGCTATTTCCTCATTCGATTTTATGAAGGGAGACCCCAACACAGCTCCATACTTCGGTCTCCTGCTCCTATCAACCCTAGGAATGATTGTCCTTGCAGCCTCCATGGACCTGATTCTCCTCTACGTAGGCTGGGAACTCATGAGCGTCCCAACATACGCCCTGACTGCAATACGGAAGAGAGATCCCAACTCGAACGAGGCAGCAATGAAGTTCTTCGTCCTGTCGGCGTTGTCCTCGGCCCTCATCGTCTACGCGATATCTTTGACCTTTGGCGTAACTGGCTCAACAAACCTACAAACCATCGCCGGCTCTCTTGCGACCATCACTCCTGACTCGAGATCCTTCGCGCTGATAGCTATCGTCCTCTTCGTGGCTGGTTTTGGCGTTAAGATGGCTGTGGTTCCTTTCCATATGTGGATACCCGACGCGTTCGAAGGGGCCCCCACGACTGTAAGCGCGCTGCTGGCCTCGGGAGCAAAGATGGCAGCATTTGCCGCGGCATTCCGTGTATTCATTGTTGGATTATCGACCATCAATGTGGATTGGTACTCTACCTTCGCGATAGTCGCAATCGCCACTATGACCTTGGGCAACGTCGCCGCCCTGATGCAGAAGAGCTTCACTCGGCTCCTCGCCTATTCCAGCATCGCCCAAGCCGGATACGTACTGATCGCGCTAGCTACGCCATTCACCATTACACGCGATCCCCTAGGGCTGGCAGGAGGACTCTTTCACGTGCTCAATTATTCGATCGTAAAGACGGGGGCTTTCGTCGCGGCTGCCGCTGTTGCGACTAGGCTCCCAGTGAACACCCTCGACTCGTTCACCGGATTAGGCCGAAGAATGCCACAGACCGCGTTCAACATCACGATATTCTTCCTCGCATTGGCCGGCGTGCCACCGCTCAACGGATTCTTCAGCAAAGTAATGATCTTCACAGGCGCCGTATACTCCCCGTTTTCGTGGGGTGGCTACCTCGCTGTTGCGGCTTTGATTAATAGCGGTTTCAGTATGAGCTACTATGGCTGGATCATCAAGAGAATGTATTTCGACGATGCTGCTGACTCTTCCAAGCTCTCCGAGCCCATAGCTTACACTAGCGTGATGTGGATCGCGACTGCATTGGTGTTCATTATCGGCATCTATCCAGACCCGTGGATTCGTCTAGTCCGGAGTGTCGCCAGTTCGCTCTGAGCTACCTAACCTTGCGTTGATTAGACCAACAGCATCGGCGATGCTCGCAACCACTGTTTCTTTTCTGAAACCTCTCTCATCAGGCCCAAGAGCCAGCAGCACTGTTTGCACATCATATCCAGGGTGTTTGCCAGAAGTCTCATCGTTCCCCGTATTGATGGTCAAATCGAAATCGAGAGCGAGCCTAGCTCGGACAAGCTCAAGGGTCTCTCCTCGAGACGAGGTCTCATTGGCCCGGATTTCGATACCGGATTCGTTCTTGCCACTTATCGTGATCACACACTTGACTCCATGCTCTTCTAGGAAACTTTGCGTGCCCGCTTCGAACTCTGCTTGAGCAGCTTGAAGAGCGGACGGGTCCAGGTCTCTCTTCGATTCCTTTCCAATCATTGCGTGAGCTCGTGAGAGAAGAGCCGCGTCCTCGACTACATGTCCAGTGTAAAGGTCCACGGTTTGGTCAGCGGCCGGTGGGCTTGAAAGAAGGACGGTTCCTCTGCCTATGATTTCCTGATGATTCTGTCGGATTATCTTGATTGGCATGGAAGATCAGACGCTCCAGAACCACATGTCTCTATTCACGTTTCTTAGGCAAAGGAATGGAAAAACCTCCTGCCTCATATCACGGTCGAGGACTTTTCGGCCTCTGCGAATTTCATGTTCTTTACCGTTCGCCATACATGATTCGCCACCTTCGATGCTTCCGCCTCTTCGTCGATGTGTCCAATTAATAATCGTCCGTTTCTGAACAGAGATATTGTGTAGGGTTCTTCTCGATAGACTAGCACAGAATTTGTGTTGGCGAGAATTCTTTCAGCAGGAATCATAGCAGAAATCTGGGAGAGATGAAGGTCTAGCCTCTCGAATGGCAAGACATTCGCGGTGTGTTCGCCGCATAACAACGTGACCATCGGTGAAGCCTCCGGATTCTCGTCGGGGGACCTGCCACACACCGCACAGTCGTCCCTTCTCAGGAGCTTGGTGAAGAGGAAGTCGGGCCCTCCCATATCGATCGTCATGAGGTGGTCCGTCAATAGCGTGGGTCTACCGAGGAGGAATCGGTTAATTGTTTCAGCTCCAACGGAACCAGTGAGACCGGTGATTGAAGGGCCCACTCCAAGCGTCTCGCAACTGTCTTCGAATCGGTCCACGACGTGAGGCATGACGCATTCGAGGCACGGCGTTTGGGGAGGGTTCAGCAACGCCAAATGCGCCTGATCAGAGACCGCGCTCGCGAACAGATACGGCGTTTGACTTTGAAGAGCAAACTTGTTCAGAACGTACCGCGTACGAAAATTGTCCAGTCCATCGAAAATCAAATCTACATCTTTGAACAAGTCGTCCACATTTCTGTCGGTTATACTCTCCACGACGGTTTCGACGCTCGACCAGCTGCCAAAGTCTGAGAGTCTCCGGGAGAGCACATCTGCCTTGGGATGAAACAGATCCTCCCGAGATGCGCCATGGATCCTTTGAAGGTTTGAAGGCTCGACGATATCCTGGTCGACGAGTCTGATCCTTCCCACGCCAGATCTGGCGAGATAGTACGCGGCCGAGCTGCCGACACCGCCAACGCCTGCAACGGCTATGGTTCTTGCGCGAAGTCTCGCAAGTCCTTCTAACCCTACGCCAGGAAGGACGGCTTGTCTAGCATAGAATTCGGATGATTCATTCTCCATTTGTCTCTATATCGAATTCGTGATAGAAGTATCTTACCCGGAAGAATCTCAAGTCAGGGGAACTTTGGCGAAAGAGCACCTGCTGGACAGGCGTCTATGCAGGCCATGCATAGTATGCACTCTGAGTCATTGAACTTTTTCCAATCGAGATCCAGGATTGGAATCTGCATCGGGCATGCCGTTTCACACTCCTTGCAGTCCGAACACTTGATTGGGTCCCGGTGCATTCCGAGGAGGCTGTTCTTCTGAGTGACGGCCATGATTGCCCCTACGGGGCATATGTAACGGCACCAGAATCGGGGAATCCGCCATGCCGCATAGATGAATCCGATCAGGATGATCACGTTGAGCCATGTAAGGGCTGAGATCCCGCCTAGCCACTTCGATATGTTGGCAAAGCTTAGATCAGACGCTTGCGCGGTTGCAAGGTATCTCCAAGAGCCAGCGAAGATAGTTGGAAGAGTGCCGAAGAGCGTTCCATCAGGGGTTATCGCTACGAAGAGACCATCCGCAAACTGTCCAAGGCTGGTCTTGTAATCGCCGCCCGACCCGTAGTAGACCGCGAGCCCCAATGTTCCACTGATGAGGAATGTTATGACGACTAAAACATATTTGAGGCGAATCCAGTAGAGATGTGATCGCCTCTCCACAGCATTGACTCGACCCTTGACACTAGTGATGACGTCTTGCAGAAATCCAACGGGACAAATCCAACCGCACATAAAGCGACCGAGGATCGCGCCGACGACGAGCATTATTCCGATGGGAAGCCACGGAAAAAGTCCGTTCTCCAAGAGAACCGTAATGGCGTCCATGGTGCTCGTGACCTGAGCCTGCGACTTTACGCTCGCGACGACAGGCAGGACAACCCATGAGCGAGTCCCGTTGAAGGCGGGGTCAAGGCTCATTATTCCCACCCCGCTAAACAAGAGGAAGAAGCCCAGCTGTACGACAGTTCTAATCGGCCAGAAGTAAATCCGCGCGCCGGTTAGATGAAGCCTAGCACGCAGCCCCTGGGCTGGCTCAAGAGGCTGCGGGGTTTTCTGTTTCTCCATTTAGCATGACCCCTATCCGAAGAAGGGGACGAACGGTCTGAGCAGCTGCTGTATAGTTGTCCATTGTTGAGAAGAGACTCCGAGCATCATGGCTGCAAGGCCAAGTAACAGAGTTAGTGAGGCTACTACTCGATTCAAAGATGCTCACTCCGCGTCGAAACAGCCTTCGGATGCTCGGTCCTGTGTTAGTTATATCATTTCCTAACTTGTAGACGAATCGAACAGCTCATAGCGTATAGACAAGTGTTTAATACGATTCCGAGGCTTTTCCGCGGAAATAGTTCCTGTGAGCTATCCAGAAAATGGCTGATGATCAGCAGCAGAGGAAGACGTCGTCGCCCGCAACGAGTCTCCCCCCAGTCTCTGCGGCTGCACAACCGCAACCCTCGACCGCGTCAGTACCGGCCAAAGGTCCTCTGATCTCACGACGAGTTTTCCTTGTCGGGGCTCTTGGAGCGTCTGCTCTACTTACCGTGGCCTCGGTAGCCGGTTCAGGGGGAATTCTTGGTCCATTGTTCCCCCCAAAGGAACCGCCAACAGTCATTGCGAAGGCGAATGATCTCGAGTCGAAGTATCAGGCGGCGGTTTCTAGCAACGATGTTTACACAGCGTTGGGCGATCCGAGTAATACCAAGGAATATTTCTCGCAGTTTTTCTATTGGCCCTATACTATCTCGGATAGCCCATACTACAAGAACATTGTAGTAAGGCTTCCTGACGACAATCTTGGGGTACAGTTGACTGACCGGTCGACCGTCTATACCGCACCTACGGGCGGAAGATTCGTCGCGTACAACACTACGTGCGTGCATCTGCAGTGCCTAGTAAATCCCGGATTCGCTGGCACCCCAGGTTCGGGCCAGTTTAGGCTCCAGTGCCCATGCCACGGTAGCCAGTATAACTTGGCCGATGGCGTGCCGGTCGCTGGCCCCGCTTACGATCTCGGCCTGCTTCCTCTTCCCAAGATCGAGTTGAGCATCGACGCGTCTGGGAACATAACCGCAACAAACATCCAAGGGCAGATAGGAGTTGGCCGCACCTCCCAGTAAGACGAAAGGGTTCCTCGACCCAATCGTAGCCATCCTTCGATGGGTCTGGGACCGCCTTGAGCGGACCCTCCTCCTAGCGCTCAAGATAGTCTTCCCTTCAAGATTCATCAGCCCTCTCGGCTTCCTTGGCATGCTGACGGTTGTAGTATTCATAATATTGGGCGTCACGGGAGCGCTTCTCCTCTTCCACTACAGCCCAGCGTTTGGTGATTGTACAGACGCGACATCGTCTGCGTGCAATCAAGCTTTCCAGAGTGTCGCAGACATTAACAACAAGGTTGACTGGGGTCTCATAATTCGGAACATCCACTACGAGGCATCCAACGCGATGGTTCTCTTGGCGGTCATGCACATGTTCTATCAATATTTTGCCGGTCGCTACAAACTCCGCTATGAGATGCTGTGGATAACAGGCGTCATCCTTGGTGTAATAACAATAGTTGAGGCTTACACTGGCTACGATCTTATCCTCAATATACGTGGCCAGTTGGCCATCAACATTGGGCGAACGCTAACTCTCGATAGTCCGGTCATCGGTGCAGATCTTGCCAATATCATATTCGGCTTCGGCTTCAGCGATATAGTGCTACGATTCTACGCGTTCCACGTGTTCATCATTCCCATAATAATGCTGGCAATAATGTCCGTTCATCTTCCCAAGAATCTGGTCCTGGATATTCCGGTCTCTTCCGCTATCACAGGAATAATACTCGTTATGGGAGGCCTGTTCCCGGTCGAGGTCGGCGTTAAATATATTCCAAACCTTCCCACGCAGATCACGTTTCCAGAGTGGTACTTTACAAGTCTATACGCGTTCATCCGAGTTCAACACCTCAATCCTTTCATTGCCGGAGCAATAATTCCCGCCATATTCGTTCTCATTTTTCTAATCGTGCCCTTCTTCGACCGGGGTAAGAAGATCGCTATGCTCGACCGTCCATTCTGGGTCGCGCTGGGAGTGGCAGCGTTAGGTCAGATTGCGATAGTTACCGTTTGGGGCTTCAGAGCGGCAAATCCATTCCAGGCGTTGACAGCCGAGGGTCAGCTGGTCATCGATCCTACTCTCTTCGGAGCAAGTTTGTTGCTCGTTAGCGCAATCTCCTACGGTTTTGTCTACGCGTATGTTAGGTGGAAGCGCGCCAAGCTTGATGCGCTCCGTGCTGCCAAGAAGCCGATCCCATACAGGAAGGTCCAGCCCTACTTCTTGTCGAAGGGCGAGGTCTATTCTCTGCTAGGAGGCCTTCTGCTGCTACAAGCGTTCCTGAACTTCTCTATCTTCAAAGCGTTTATTTCATCGCTTCAGAATTATGCGCTGTTAGAAATCGGTATGGTATTCATCGCCTTCGCTGCTACGGTGCACATATACAGAGTATCAAGCCAGCTCAAGTGAAAGAAAATGCATGTTCCCAAAAAACATTTTCCGATCGTAGGGATTCTGGGAATCATCGTAATTGCTGCTGCCGGAGGCGGCATCTACTACTATCAATTCGTAATACCCCATGCGACCACCACGTACACTCCTGTTCACAGACTTGTGTTCATGACGGCTACGATAGTTGAAGGCAGCGCCAACGGACACGGGTTTGCCATTTATGGAGCCTCCTACCTCAATCAATCTAAATTGCCAGACTTTAATCAGAGTTATGGGCCCGTCTTGACTGGCGTGAAGTACACGAATTATACGGTCAGCAGTAGTACTGATATTGATGCGAGAGTGGGGGACAATATGACATTCTACATACGGGGAATCAGCGACACCTCGACAATGTGCGGATCCAATCCTTGTCAAGTACCAGGGATAGCCGGGCATGGTATTGCAATATCTGGACCCGGCCCAGTGACCGTCGACAGTGGAACACTTCCTTGTGGCCAACCGTCATGCGCGATACCCTTTGGCGGATGGTACACAGTGACGGTCACGTTCCGAACTGCGGGGACCTACACGTATTTCTGTTACATACCGTGTAGTCCTCAACACGGAATCATGGACGGTAGCATAGTAGTGTCGTAGGCGGCTCAACTGCTAATCCAGCGCCAAGAGGCACGCTCCCTCATTAACCAAGTCCAGACATACTACGAATTCACAAAGCCGAAGATATGGTATCTCCTAGTCTTCACGTCGCTGACCGCGACCTTTGTTGCGACGAGAGTCCTCTCTACCACCTTTAACCCTATTGGCTGGCTGACAGCAGGGGTGGCAATAACAGCCGGATGCGCAGGATGTAACGCTCTAACAAATTACAATGACCGCGACATCGATGCTGTGATGTTGCGAACACGCCACCGCCCGCTTCCATCAGGACGAATAACCCCGCGAGCAGCGTTGAGTTTTGCACTTGGACTGATCGCCATTTCTCTAACCCTTTCTGCTCTATTGAATCTTCTCTCTCTTCTCTGGATGGGTCTAGGAATACTTGACAACGTAGGAGTCTACAGTCTCCTCCTCAAGAGGCGCAGCCCGCTCAATATTCTGCTGGGAGGCTTCAGCGGTGGTCTGCCAGTCCTGTTTGGATGGTCAGCGGTTACATCCGGTCCGGTTGGAAGCCTTTCTCCAGCTCTTTTTCCCCTGCTGATGGCCGGACTAGTTTTTGTTTGGATTCCAGTCCATATCTGGTTCTTGGCTGTCTCCTACCGTTCCGACTACTCTAGGGCCGGAATTCCAATGTTGCCCGTGGTAGTCGGCTCCACGACCGCTCTCCGGCTAATCATTATGTTCTCACTAATCATGATCCCATTCTCCCTGGCGCTCTATCTCCTAGGATATTTCGGGCCGATCTACGGAGCTGTAGCACTGGTAAGCGGTCTCGCAAACCTGGGGGGGAGTCTCTGGGTTCTCTACAAGCCGACCGAGACGAATGCGTGGAGAATGTTCAAGGTCTCCAGCCCTTACTTGTTCCTCCTCTTCGTCGCGATGATCGTCGACGTTGCTCTGAAACACTAGGCGAGCACGTGCATGAAAGGTCCCATGCCACTAGGGACCTGACACATTATCACGTCAGCGATTCTCTTCGTACCCATCATGCGAAGCATCAAGTCGAAGACGAATCCGTGGCCCATCAAACGGTCCGAAGCCTGCCGCATCCGCTTGGAGTTCTCCATCTCCACACCAATCTGGTCCTTCCAAGCCTCCTCATAACTAGAGAGCGGAGTCTTCTCTTCAAAATACCGGACCGCCGCCTCTCCAGCTAGGCGCCCTGTAATCATGGCGGTCTGTATCCCGCCTCCGTTGGTTGGCATGACCATGCCAGCAGCATCGCCAACTGCCATTACTCGATCAGTGTACGTCCTCGCGAGGGGTCCATCTACCGGCAAGCTATCGCCTATCAGCGACGCCTTCTGTCCTCCCCTCAACCTTTCAGCCGCTACCTTGTTCTTCTCGATAAACCCTGTTAACAGCTCTCGTATCTGCCAGTTCCGCCGGACGTACGGTTCTCGAATTCCGATTCCTACGTTGGCCCGCCCATGTCCCTTCGGTATTATCCAGCCATACCCTCCGGGGGAGTATCTCGGGTCCATGTACATCTCCGCAACATCTTGCTCAACACCGAGGTCCGTCATGAGATACTCGACATTCGTCGCGACCGTATAGGGACCCGCATATTCTCTCTCAGGGAGGCCAGCACGCTCGGCTGTCTCGCTTGGATACCCGTCTGCTGCAATGATAATTTCTCCGTGATCAGCTTGTTCCCGGGTGGGTCCCACCCAGCCACCCTGGTCGTCAGGATAGAAGTGGGCCTGAACGCCCACATCAATATCAGCCCCATTACCACGCGCGATATCGCCCAGATGACTCTCGAAGACATGTCTGTCCAGGATGTAGGCGGCGAAGGGAAACTCGAACTCGTGTCCTCTAGGACTGACGAGTCTAATCGATTTGCACTTGGAGTCTACTGCATCTTCTGGTGCATCGATGATATCGATACACTTCACTCGTGGGAGGAGTCTCGCCATCTCGTCCTTGGTAGGGAAGTATTCGCCGCAGCGAACGGGCTTTCCGAGGAGTTTCTTCTTCTCGAAGACCTTGACCCTCAGCCCCTTTTCGGATAGATATATTGCGGAGGAGAGGCCACCCGGACCCCCTCCGACAACGATCACATCGTACTTATGGCCGCTCAATTACGTAGATCAGCTATTCGTCGCGAGGCAGATCAAGAACGTTACGCGATTTATGCATTTGGCAAAGAAGGTCAAGAAGATCCCTCACCAATCCGATCATCGCGAATCGGGTTCTGCGCGTATTTCAATAGATTTATAATCCGGACGGGGCGGCTTGACGGAAATTCCATAATTCGAGGCTAGTAGGAACCAGAGCTTGGCTTTCGACCCGTTACTCCTGACGACATCTCTCGCAATCGCGGGCGTCGCCGTCGCCATCTACCTCGTCTACAGCATCAAGAAATACCCCACCGGCAACGAGAAGATGGTGGCCATCTGGAAGGCCATCAGAGAAGGCGCAAACGCCTATCTCAAGAGACAGTTTCGAACCATCGCCATAATCGCGATACTCATAGCCGTTGTGATCGTCGCCGCCTTTGGAGCGACGGTCAACTTCACCTACGGTGAAGAGATCGCGTTCAGCTTCCTCCTAGGAGTAGCATTCTCGCTCTTTGCAGCATACATTGCAATGTATTCCGCGACCAATTCGAATGTCAGATCCACGGCGGCTGCAGAGAAGTCTACTTACGAGGCTCTGAAGGTTGCGACCATGGGGGGAGGCGCGCTAGGCCTGATCGTTATCAGCATGAGTCTGCTAGGTCTCTCGATTCTCTACGCTGCTTTTGGTGACCCGGGAGTTCTGGCTGGATTCGGCTTTGGGGCTTCCCTAGCCGCGTTATTCGCGCAACTGGGCGGAGGAATATTCACAAAGTCGGCTGACGTCGGCGCAGACCTTGTTGGCAAGGTAGAAGAGAACTTTCCGGAAGACGATCCGAGGAACCCAGCCGCGATCGCCGACAACGTCGGGGATAACGTGGGAGACGAGGCGGGGAGAGGAGCTGACCTGTTCGAGTCTCTTACAGCTGAGAACCTGGGAGGCATGATAATCGGTCTGATCGTTTCTATCATCCTCTTCCAAGGTATCAGCGGCAACAACGTCTACTACGTCACGATGCCACTGATAGTGCGATCGCTAGGAATAGTTGCTACCTTTGTGGGTCTGGCTGTTGCTGTCTATGAGAAGAAGTTCAAGAATCCGATCAAGCCTACGAGGGATGGGCTTCTCGTAGCTTCCCTCATTGCTGCGATTCTCCTGTTCATCGCAACCTGGTATGTATTCGGCCCTTCAGGATTGACCACGATAGTAGGAGTGCCTTCCACCAATAGAGCCTTGGGCGCCTATGCTCTCTACGGGTGCATGATAGCCGGGCTCGCGTCAGGCCTTCTCATAGTACTCTACACGGAATTCTATACCGGATCCGAGGCCAAATGGGTCGTTACGATAGCTGAGAGGTCCAAATCTGGCCCCGCCCTCACTGTAACCTCTGGAACCGCCGTTGGAATGATCTCGAGCGGGCTCCCGGTCATCACCGTAGCAATCGCTCTTCTCATCTCTTTTGTACTGGGCGAACAGTTCGCCAGTCTGGCGGGCCTCGATGGGTTCCTCGGCGGCGTCTATGGGACTACCATGGCCACGATGGGCATGCTCTCGACTGCAGGAATTGTCCTCACGATGGACGGTCTCGGCCCCATAGTAGACAATGCGGGGGGCATAGCCGAGATGTCAGGGGCGCCTCCGGAGATTCGTGATCGAATAGAGCCGCTAGATGCACTTGGCAACACGACCAAAGCACTCACGAAAGGATACGCGATGGGGTCAGCCGCATTGGCGTCGCTCTTACTATTCCAGGCGTTTGTCTTGGAAGTTGCCCGGTATCAAGCCAAGTTGTTTGACTTGACCAAAATCACTCCAGCAGATGCGATCTCCTTAGGAAACTCACTGACGAGTCTCGGAGCATCTCTTGCCCTCAATCATCCCGATGTGATTATCGGCGCTCTGATAGGAGGCATGCTCCCGTTCCTGTTTTCAGGAACAGCGATCAACGCCGTCGCCGTCGGAGCTTACCGAATGGTCGAGGAAGTTAGGAAACAGCTAAGGGAGATTCCTGGGCTAAGGGAAGGAACGGCTAGACCAGACTACGCGAGGGCTGTGGATATATCGACGAGGACTGCTCTTCGATTGATGGTCGCCCCAGGGGCGATCCCTGTCGTCGCCCCAATCGTTGTTGGGGTATTCCTAGGCTGGGCGGCCGTTGGAGCCCTTGTTGTTGGCGCTACTCTCTCCGCTATCCCTCTAGCAATCATGATGATGTGGGGAGGAGCGGCAATGGATAATGCGAAGAAGTACATCGAACTCGGACACCTCGGAGGCAAGAACACAGAAACGCATGCCGCGACCGTAGTCGGTGACACGGTGGGCGACCCCTGGAAGGACACTGCGGGTCCGAGCCTCCATATTCTCATAAAGCTGCTCAACACGATCTCCCTCGTTTTCATTCCTCTCTTCTTGACCGCAATTGTTGTATTCCGATAGGCGTCCGATAAACCTCTAGACGGGCCCGCTGATGAGTAGTGTCGCGAAAACCTCAACCCTCCGTATCATAGTTCCAAAGATTCTGGCCCAGAGAGCGATGGCGAGCCTGGGCCCATTGGGCAAGGTTGACGCCCAGGAGCTGGTCCTCGACACAGGCAGAATGACGACCGAGGATGTTGTGCGATACATCAAGGAATATGCAAAGCTTCGTGATGGTATGGCTCAGACGCTCCGACAGCTTGGAATCGAGAGAAAACCAGAATATGATGTCCCCGAAACCTCTGATCTGAAAACCATAGGTTCTGAAGCGGAGACTCAAGCTGCAGAGGCTCGTGGCGAGTACCAGAAGATCCTGTCCAGTGTCGAAGCGGCCGAGCGTCAGGTCCAGGAGATCGAGAAGCAGATTTCAACGGTCGAGCAGCTCAAGGCCACCGGCTTCAGCTTCGATGAGATGATGTCGAGAGCGACAGGATTTCGACGCATTCTAGGAAAACTACCATCCAAGAAGCTGGATGCCGCAGAAAAGGGTCTGCGAGCCGTATTCAAGGAGAGAGCCATCATGACGACTGGTGAAAGGAGAAAGGATTCGGTGTACATACTAGTCGCCACGTCAACAGAAGACGCCTCGCAAGCTCTCCAGACACTCCTTCTCTACGACTTTGTCCCAGCGGACATACCGAGCATTGAGGCCGCTGACGCGACTGCGGCTCTGACGTCTTGGCAGGCAGAGAAGGATCGGCTTGCCCGAGAGAAAGAGTCCCAGAACAGCAGACTCGAAGCTCTCCGAGAAAAACTGGCAGGACCCCTCAACAGGTCAGCTGACAACATCGAGGAAACTCTTCTTCTGCTTCGTAGCTCTCTCCGGCTGGGCGATGGCACCAAGGCTGCTCACATAATTGCACGACTGGAGAAGCCTCTCACACCCGTTGTTCTCAACTCTCTGCAGAAAGACGGAGTGGTGGAGCTAGACTAGTCGAGAGAACTGCTAGTGAGCAAACCGGACCTAGAAGCTCTCGTGACATCAAGGATTGCAGAGGCTGTTCAAGCCGCCGTCGACAAAGTCGGCCGTAATGAATTCGAGACGATAGCGGGAATAAACGATCAGGACCTAGCCGCCATACTGAGCGTAGAAGCCGTGTACATTGGTGTCGCTATCGTCACGATTGCGTGCCAGATTAACAAGAGTCACAACGATCCAGACCCAACACATTCCAGCGTAACAGAATGTCTGAAGGGAACAACCATCCGTGTTCCCCCCGTGGGTGGACGGGTCCGTTCGCCTGCAGTTCAACAGTCCATTGACAGAAGGAAGTTTCAGAGGCTTGGCAGTGGTACAAGTCCGACCGGTCCGCTCTACGAGAAGAAGACCCTCCGGCTTCTCAGTTTCAGCGCCAACACTGCCGCATTCCTAATACTGGGCTATTTTCTCGGCGGAATCGCGATCTCACCATTCATAGGGGAACCATCATGCATCGGCGTCAGCGCAACCCCACCCGGTCTGGTTCCCTGCGGCGGCTCAATAGTTGGCCTGGTTGTGAGCGCCATCGGTGGAATCGGCTACACATACTACTACTTCGTCAAAAAGCTTTAGACGAGCTAGCGGTAGAAATCGACCGGATTCAAAGTCGGAATGTCATGGCTGATCCTGGACGGCAATGAGAGAGCGCAGTTCGTCTGCAGGTAGTCCGGCTCCGACGCCGGTGAGGACGGCCGCGAGATTCTTGGCCTCGTTCTCCTTCAGGATGAGAAAAGCGAGTAGTATTCCGACTGAGTAGGGGAAGTTGATGAAGAGTCTTGTGCTGAGCCTCAATTGGTGTTTCCTCAGCGCTACCTCTATGAAAGCGAGCGACTTAGATTCCTCGAACTTCTGTCGCGCCCCGGCTAGGAATTTGTGGTAGTATTCATGGGAAGCCATCGAGTCGAGTCCTTGTGACACGTCCGTGGAGGCCAGTAGCTGGTCGATTGCTCGCTGGTTCAGCTTCCAGTGTGTTGGAATCAGGTGATCCTTGATGCCTGAAGTGGATAGGATCTTGCTCCTGAGAATGATAGTCAGGTTTGCAATGTCGATCGTTGAGCCGGCCATCGGCAGGCAGTTTTCACGATCGGGACCCGATAGTGTCTCATCAATATACTTGTAGAATCTCTCTTCTCCCCAACCATTGATCGTATCCCTGACTAGAGACGCTTTCTCGCCGAAAGCATCCTCCATCGAGAACGCTTTCAGCCTCTCGACCAGATGCCTCTCACCTCCCGCAGATGCAATAGTTGCAAGGTTTTCGATAGAATAAAGCCGATGCAGCTCATGCTCCTTCATCAATGCAAGCGGTTGTCTGGTGGCCAGATACTCCTCCCAGCTCCTGCCCTGTGCCTTGTAAACAACGAGTCCAGCTAAATCATAAGCATCAAACCGTCGCCTATACTCCGAAAGAAACTCGCGCGTGTCACCCCGGGACGCGGCGATTAGGCTCATGACAGACCGGGCGAATCCCTGTCGGATTGCTCGCTGGGTCTCGATGGGCGAAGAATCGGCAGCCAGCTTCGAGAGCTCGAGCCCATAAGAGCCCTCAGAGAGAAGTCCAATGATTTCAGTATGTGACTTGGACTCTGATAAAGAGAGGAACTGTTGACGATTGACAAGCTGGCTCCGTTTACCGCGTAGTAGGGCGATGAGATAGTTGTCTCTGATGAGGTGTGAGAGTGTGTCTCCTGCCACAGCCGATTCCGCTTAGTGAGCCCCGAACACGAGAAGGAGCGCAGTAACCAGCGCGTAAATCGCTAAGGCCTCCGCTAGTATTAGAGAGAGCACTGCTCTGGAGAAGATCTCGGGTTTCTCGGCAGTGGCTGAGGCCATCGCGCTCCCGGCAGCGCCAATACCAAACCCTGCTCCGAGCGAGGCGGCGCCGATGGTCAGACCCGCTGCAAATATGCGGGTACCTCCTTCGATGGTAGTAAGGTTAGGGATAGCGAACACGGAGAGAAGCCCGACGACTAATCCGTAGATTGCGAGTGCTTCTGCAAGGATTGTGGCGATGAAGGTCTTTAGCATCACTTCGGGTCTCTCGACGCCGGCACCTGCTATGGCGGGCCCGGAGAGCCCGATTCCCATGCCGGCGCCTATCGCGGAAAGAAGAACGGCGAGGCCAGCTCCGAGACTTGCCCAGAAGGTGGGGCAAGTCGCGAGATCAGTACAAGCGGCAACAACCATTTAGTTTGGCACAATCCAGCCCATTGGTTCTTGATACGGCGCGAATGAGTGGCCGGTGCCTTCATAAAACTTGCCAAACCACTCAACCCAGTGAAGTCGGAGAGTCTGGACGAATACGATCAAGCCCTCCAGCGTGAGCACTAACGCGTTGCCCGCAATGGCTCCTCCAATTCCGAAACTCGTGAAGAAAGCGAATTTCACAGAATAGTCTGCAAGGTTCAGGGCCCAGATTCGGAGATAGGAGAGAGTATTGCTTCCGGCTCCGATGAATGCCTCCATTACATGGAGTCCTCCCTCTCCGTATCCCATCAGTCCCAATGGGATGAACACCAAGGCTAACACTATGGGGTTGTCTAGTAGGGTTGTGAATTTGAAATTGGAAGTCACAACAAGAATCGCCGCGTAGATAAACGAGGCGTAGAAGATTGCCCAGGATATCGGTCCTAACAACGCGTGCCTATATTCCTTATTTCGGATCTTGTTGTAGGCGTTGATACCGAGGCCGGACAGGTAATGAGCAACGCCGAAGAGCAGTATGAACTCCATGTAGAGGAGAAGGTTGCCCATCTGTGGAGGCGAAGCGAAGACTCCCTCTACAGGGCTGAAGACGGGACGGACTCCAAGAACGGTAAAGGATTCAAGGCCGAATATGTCTCCGAATACGAAGCCGGCGATGATAGTGCCAATCCCGAGCATAATGACTAACTCGGCTCCCGTAACGAATAGTCTGCTTATGTCGCCGACTTTGGCGTTTTTCTTCTTGAGGTAGTAAAGGTACAGGCCAAATCCGAGAAAGATTAGTCCTCCTCCGATGTCTCCGAACATCATGCCGAAGATCAGCGGAAACGTTAGGATCATGAATGGTAGGGGGTTCGTTTCTCTGTAGGATGGAATGCCGAAATTGTCGATTATTCCCTGCAGAGGCTTGGTCCAGCCTGGAGCACTAATGGATGTGGGTGGGTGAGATAGGTTAGGCTGGGAGGATTCCTCCGAAGAACTGTGCTTGTTCTCGACATTGTTCTCGATGTACATCGAGGCCAACCCGTCGCACGCCTTCGAGAGATCCTCGCCCACCGCTTTGGTGCTCCTCTCCGGGACCCACGCTTGTAATAGTACGGTGGCTTCCGTCGAAGAAGACCCGGCCACAGCTTTCGTCCGGGCGTCGAGTATCTCAGAGATCATGGTGAGGCTCTTGATTCTGGGACCCTCCTCCGTGGCGAGCCGGGTCTTCTTCTCCTCGAGACCTTTCAAAGACGATTCTAGATCGAACAGTTTCTGATCAATGGCCTCTTTCGCCTTTTTCGGGTCTGTCGGGAAGCCTGTCCACGGCGGACCGAGTTTTGCACCCAGCGCGGTAACCGCCTGTTTCGCATCCTCTTGGAATGCGCTGGGGAACATGGCGAGGAAGGTCTGGTTCTTCTCGGACGTGTTCGTGATTGCGAAGATTAGATTCCCATATGTTATCTGGTCAAGCTCTCTCTGAACAGAGCCTATCGACTCGGTTGACGCTTCTCCTGCTAGGTTTGTCAGAAAGCCACTTCCTGCAATGCCGTCAAGGGAAACTCCCACGTTTTCGAGTCCGGAAAGGAATCTTGAGAGCTCGGCGGTCTGCTCCTTCTCTGTCTGCAGTTTGCCCTGCTCGTCTTCGAGTTGTCTAACTTCATGCTCAAGCCGGAGCGTTTGTTCGTCGAGAAACTTAGCAAGCTCGTCGAGATTATCCACGGGCACTCTCAGCCTCTCTCCTTCCATGTCTTCGATACTGAGGGTCGTTGTTAGGGTGGTGATTCTGTTCTTGATCGTGGATGCTTTAGCCATCAGTTCCATGGGTTCGTAGCGCTGAGCACCCTCTGGCAGCCCATTGTCCTCGACATCGGTGAGGTGGAAAAGCTTCTTGGACCCGGCATACGACAGAAGATTGGGCAGCTGGTCTTTCGCGACTAGTATGCTGACGTGTCGCATCCGGTCCGGGTGTAGCAAGACTTGGGGATCTACTCGCTGAAGATTGTTGAGGCTATCAACGTCAAGAGCTGACTGTCAAGTCTTTCGAGGCGTGACCTGAATGAGTTGTTGAATGTGACCCGGCCTTCAGCGTCGCTCGCGATTACTCCCCCTAGTCCGTCGACGGGGTCCTCCTCGAATGCGAGCTTCGAACCTTTCGGAAGAACTTTCGACACACTGTCAAGATTCTGCTTTGACGAGCCCTTGAATCCCAGTCTCACGACCGGTTGGTCTGAGTCAACCGCCTTCACTGCCTCAGCGACGAATCGCTGGGCCGTCTCGCCAAACCGTGACGACTTTGCAATGTTCGCCAGCTTTTCTTCGACCGCTCCTAGAACTTCCTGGACGATACGGTTCTTTTCGTCGAGGATCCTCAGCCTGTTGACTCTCACCTTTGAACTGAGAATGCTCCTCCTCACCGCCTCCGCTTCCAGTTTGGCCTTTGCAAGGAGCTCATCGGCTTCTTTCTGAGCCCGCTGCCGGGCCTCCGCGATAGTCTGGTCTGCCTTCGCCTGGGCCTCACGGATAGTCTCGTCCGCCTTCAGCTTTGCGTCAGACAGTATCCGGTTGTGAAGCTTGTCCAACGACTCTGACACTCTGTTCACCCGCTTAGTATGAGTTCCAAGGCCTTGCTCACTGCGTCGTCTCTTCTGGACTCCGCGAGCTTTCGATAGTTCTTTAGAAGCTGTTCAGTCTCAACATCTGATTGGCGAGCCTCCGCCTCAGCCTTCTCCCTTGCCATTCTCAGAATCTCCTCGCGCTGTTTCTGCGCGCTCGACAAGGCTTCCTGCCGGAGCATTTCAGCCTCCTGTGAAGTCTGAGAGATGATCTGCTGTGCTCGGACCTTAGCCTCGTCGACGATTCTCCGGGCTTGTCCCTCGGTCTCTACGATCTTTCTAACCGCATCTATTCCAGACAAACAATTCTCACCAAGGGTTCCGAGTAGGCTGATTTTGCATTCATTAGGAATGGTCCTATAAAACTGTGGGGTCTGAGACCGGACAGGTTCAGGATTCTATTTACCGGTCGTGGTAGATCCGGACGAAGTCCTTGGTCGCTTCATCAAGCTTATACGATTCGCGGCTGGATGATCGTCTTCGCCGGGGGCCATACGAGGCCGGGGTTGGCTTGTCCACCGAGGGCCGATCGGTTCAGGCGACGGGCTGCAGACACGCCTCGTAGCAACCCGTAGTAAACACCCACACTGGTGGCTGACGTGGGTTCGACTCCCACCCCCGGCTCCACGACAAGATAGAGTCCGCCGGATTCATCTGTCGGATCAAATGCAAGAAGCAGCGTGAGTTCACGGCAAGGAAACGAATGAGAGGATGATGTAGTGGATTCAAAAGGACCTTGGCTCTCGGCGCTGGCTCTACTCTCATTTCTGCCCGCTTTTGGTCTCGCCAGGCTCTTTACTTTCCTCCTTCCGAAGGTAGTCGTGGTTCAGTCTGAAATCCACTTTCACCACTTTTGGTACGGAATAGTTCTTCTTGCGGCTTCAGGCTGGTTAGGAATTGCGGGAAGCGAACGCTGGACCAGACTAGCGGCGATCATGTATGGTCTTGGGGGAGGGCTCCTTGCCGATGAGGTGGGTCTTCTACTCACACTTGGCGACTATCAGACCGGGTTACCTACACCATAGTCGTCGGGACGGTTGCGATCTTGAGTACGGTCTCGATTTTCCGAAGGTACGGAAGAGAGATCGCTGTGGAGTTGAAGAGGATCACCTTGTCTGAGAGGGTAGGTTACTTCGCTCTCCTCATCTTGGTTCTTCCGCTGCTGATTGAGAACCTGGCACAAGTCCAGGTGAGCACGGTCGGGATTATTGTGGCATTCCTGTATAGGGCGAAATTCGGAGGCTCGTGGAGTATCTCCGCTAGACGAATGGCGACTGAACTGTCAGGCTTCCTCCCCGTCCTCCCGATCATCATCCTCCCAAGCTCTCTAGCCGGATATCTCTTGAGCTTGGTTTTTGGACCCTTGATGAATCAGGCCAACCCACCACTGTCCCTCCTGCCACTGTTGATTGTGGCGGGAATAGGCACTGACGTAGCTACTGGGTTGTTTGGCGGATGGATTTGGGTCCGAATCCTTCGTCGATCAGCATATTCCAACGACAGGATAACAAGGCAGGATCTGGCAAGCTAGTACTCCAACAGTCAAGAGTTCAAGGACTCTGGCAACCGCCTGGACAACGACACCAAGAAACATGGGCTGGCAGAACAGAACTGCCTTGCCGATTCCCTAGTCTCTCAGAAGGACAACGTGCTCTTTTCGGGAATCCCTATTTGAAAGAAGGCTGAACTAGATAGAATCTAGATTCAGTAGCAGGGCGGACAGATTCTATTCTGTGGACGCGACTGGCTGGTGATCGTGAGCGCGGGGTTGTGTCCGAAGTAAAGATACCCGTCTACAAAGTTGTTGTGCGACGAGACGAAGATGAAGTAGAGGCCATTCCAAGGTAGAGTAGTCAATTGTGGGGGCGGCGTCCACTGCAACGTGACGTTAGCGCTCTGACCCACGGGGATTGTGATGGGAAAGGAGTTGTGGGAGGGCCCTCCAGAGAGGAGTTTCCATGACAGGTTGGGTCCTGGGACAGCAGCGTTGCTCATGTAGGCGGCGACTAGATTTACCGGGATAGACCCTGTGTTTGTGATGTCTATCTCGATGTTTCCTATGCATGCCCCGTTAGTGCTGCCGTAGACAACGTTGTTACCACTGCCGCACCAGCGGTTTAATCCGTAAAGAATTCCTGTTCCCTGGTCGAAG
>Ga0209157_1000806_pt1 | contig 26473 bp, 24 predicted proteins | sample GraSoiAngelo_135_FD_185892 | JGI IMG/M metagenome (GOLD analysis project Ga0209157, IMG submission 185892) | Grasslands soil microbial communities from the Angelo Coastal Reserve, California, USA - 14_0929_05_40cm (SPAdes) (version 2) | ecosystem: Environmental > Terrestrial > Soil > Grasslands ...
CAACGAAACCGCCAAGATTTCCGTCGAAGCCGCGCTGACCGGCCACCTCGTATTCACAACGCTCCATACCAACGATGCGCCCGACTCCTTCACCCGGCTGGAGGAAATGGGAATCGAGCCGTTTCTGGTGGCGAACTCGACCATTGGCATCCTTGCCCAACGTCTCGCGCGGCGTGTGTGCCAGAAGTGTAGAGTTCCGACGGAGGTGGATGAAACCACTCTGAGTTACTTCGGATACGCGAAAGACAACGCGCCGCCGTTCTATAAGGGCGCTGGTTGTTACGAGTGCAATGATACAGGCAAGAAGGGCCGCGTTGGAATATACGAACTCCTCCCAATGAATGATGATCTGAAGCGCGTTGTAGCGAATGGAGCCAAGACCGACGAGATTCGCCACATCGCCCGTGCAAGCGGAATGAGGACGCTGAAGGAATACGCCATGTTCCTCATGGCCGATGGTCTAACCAGCGTCGACGAAGTATTGAGCCACCTTGTTATCGGCAGCTAATCCGCGGCCGACTTTTGTGCTTCCTTATAGAACTGGTTGTACTGTTCCACGTCCTCGCTGCTGCCAATGATCAACGGCACTTTCTGATGTAACGAAGTCGGCTCGATATCCAGAATTCGCTGCTCTCCTGTGGATGCAGCTCCGCCGGCCTGTTCAACGATCATCGCAAGAGGGGATGCCTCATACAACAGCCGCAGCTTTCTTTTAGGGCCAGGATAGAGAAAGATGCCGCCCTTCAGTAAATTTCGATGGAAATCGGCGACGAGAGAACCGATGTATCGCAAGCTGTACGGATGGCCGCGATCCTTCCGGTCCTCTTTCAGATGCTCGATGTACCGCCGCGTGGCGGCGTCCCAGAAATGCATGTTCCCTTCGTTGATGCTGTAAATTTTCCCGCGCGCGGGCGTGCGAATATTTTCGTGGGAAAGAAGAAACTCGCCCAGGCTTGGATCGAGCGTGAATCCATGAACGCCGTTTCCGGTGGTGTAAACCATCATCGTGCTCGAGCCGTAGATAAAGTAGCCCGCCGCAATTTGGTCCGAGCCCTTCTGCAAGCAGTCTTCGAGAGAGCCGTCTTCGTGGTCTTTGGTGATTTTGTGATGGATGGAAAAGATCGTTCCAATACTGGCATTGACATCGATATTGGAAGATCCGTCCAGGGGATCGAACATTAGAACGTATTTGCCGCGCCTGCTGCCGTCGGGAATCGGAATTATATTTTCGGATTCTTCGGAAGCCATGACACACAGATGCCCGTTGTGACCCATTGCGCGGCAAACGGTTTGTTGCGCAAATTCGTCGAGTTTCTGGACCGATTCGCCGTGAACGTTCACCTCGCCGGTTTCGCCAAGAATCTTGACGAGCCCCGCTTTGTTGACCTCCCGGGAAATGATCTTCGCCGCCAACGTGAGCGTGGTCAGGAGAGCCGTGAAATCGCCGGTGGCTCCCGGGTGCATCCGCTCTTCGTCCAGGATGTGCTGCTGGACTGTCTTGATCTTGTTCTGCATGGTAACTAAACCTTACAACGGGGATACGATTCTTGCAAATCCGGGGGCATTCCCCTCCTCGCAGCGCCGGGGTGGCGCGCCACCCCGTCTGCGCCTTCGCTTCGCTCGGCGCATCCACCCCTCCTCTGCGAGAGGGGAATAGGGTCAGGGCAAATCAAACAGAAGAAACTCGCAACCTGCGTTTCCCGTTCCGGTGAACCACAACTCGCGCTCTTCACTGACGCCCGCGCCATCGCCTTCGTCCAAGATATCTCCATTAAGATTGAGGTCACCTCGCACGACCTGGATCCACGCCTGCCGACCGGGAAGCAACATACGTCTTATGGATTCTCCGGGGGCGAGTTCCGTTACGTACAATCGCGCGTCCTGATTGATGATTGTTGCCTGCTCCCGTTCGCTTGCCTGCGGTCCCGCGAGTAACCGGAAACGTCCGCGCTTCTCGACAGGCGCGAATGCGATTTGTTGGTAGGACGGCTGGAGGTCCTCGGAAGCCGGCGTAATCCAAATTTGAATCGAGTGTACGGGATCGTTCTCCGATGCATTCCACTCGCTATGGACGATACCGCTGCCGGCCGACATCGTCTGGACTTCGTTGGGCCGGAGAATGTGGCACTCACCTGTACTGTCTCTGTGCCTCAGGCTGCCATCTAGCACGTAAGTGATGATCTCCATGTCCCGGTGAGCGTGTGGTCCGAATCCCTTGCCTGGAGCGATACGATCATCATTCAGAACCCGCAGCACGCTAAAATTCGAATAGGAGGGATCGTGATAGTCGCCAAACGAGAACGAATAAAATCCCTTGAGCCAGCCGCGATCTGCCTTCCCCCGATCCTTACTCTGACGAACGGCGATCATTTTCCAGCCTCGCTATCTGCTGCCAAGCTCTTTCCGGACGATCCTGGCCCCTTCGACCAGTGCCCTCAGCTTCATCTTGGCGACCATGCGCGGCAGCGGTTTCATGCCGCAATCCGTGCTCAGATAGACGCGGTCGGGCGGCACCACTCGAATGACCTTGCGGATGCGGGCGGCCACTTGTTCCGGCGTTTCGATCATCATCGTGCGAATATCCAGAACGCCGATCTGGACTTCCTTGTCTTTGGGCAAGGATTTCAACGCTTCGATGTCCGCCATTTCTCGGTTCGCGTAATCCAGCACGAACTGTTCCACAGGGACGTCGTAGAAGCGAGGAAGCACAGTTTCATAACCTTTGGGGAAGATTCCACTCAGAGCGTTGCCCCAAGCATTGCCGAAGCAGAAGTGCCAGGCGATCTTTGCTTTCACTCCGTCAACACAGCGTGTGATGACTTCGGCAATCCACTTGTAATCGTCGTCGTTGGTGGTGAACAGCGGTAACCATGCCCCGAGATCCTCGATTTGAAGATATCTCGCACCGGCGGCCACGAGATCCTTCATCTCTGCATTGAATATGGGAGCCAGAGCCAGACTCAGCTCGCGGGCGTCCTTGTAATGCTTATTGTAAACGTGCCAGGCAAGGTTGACGGGGCCCGCACCGACGGACACCTTGATGGGCTTGCTCGCGTACTTCGTCGCGATCTTATAAAGCTCGGCCAGCCGGATCGGCCCGCGGGTGACAGGTCCGTCATTGACGACGCCGCCCCAGTCGGAAAGCAGTTCCACTTCCTTGGTTCGCACGGCCGCACCGATTTCGGACGGATGCAGTTCTTTGGCGTGCTGAAATCCGCCGATGCGCTCGTACATGTACCAGCAGAATGAGCCGATCACGCCGACGTAGTCATCAAAGGACATCTGCCCGTCGGTAATGATATCGAGACCGGCCTCTTCCTGATCGTGGATGACCACTTGGGTTGCGTCATGGTAAGCCTCTTCGTGTGCGACTTCCTTGAAAGCGACACGAATGTCGCGCCCAAGCAGTTGGTGGCGATACCAGTGGGGTCTCGGGTACGACCCCACCATCGTGGTAGGTAATATCGTATCGACGATCTTTGTTGCCATGTTCGGTTACTCCTTCAAATGACGAGTGCGCTTCTATGGATAAATGACATAGTAAAATCCCGCCACAGTTTCGCGCGAGAAGCGTGAGCGCGATAGCGCGAAACCTTCACTTCTTCCCGGCTGGAGCGGCTGTAGCAACAGGTGCCGGCACGTTGGCAGGAACCTGGTTCCGGACGGGTTTTATCGTCTGCAGGTATGCCCAGACCGCCTTGAGATCGTCATCCGTCATGTTCGCGTACATTTCGTAGGGCATCGGAGGCAGTATGCCAACACCGTTGGGTTTCTTGCCGGTGCGGAACATCGCCACGAAACTCGCTTCACTGTAGCTGCGAGCCAGTAACCCAGTTGTGGTTTCTGGAGTCAAGTTCGAGGCATAGGTCGTCCCCCACGGACCGGTCCATGCGGTGAGATCAAGCGCGGTATGGATTTCACCCGCAGTGGTCGAAGGCGCCGGAGTCGTCGCGGGACGCCCGCTGAGCGGCCGAGTTTCGTCAACGTGGCCGGCAGCGTCTTTCTTGGGGGAGTGGCAATCATGGCACCCCGTAATGCTAACGAGATACTTGCCGCGTTCGACAGCTGATGCAGTGCCTGCTTTGGTAGCCTGGCCGGCAGACTGCGACAGCGATACGCACATGCCCACCACGATAGCCAAAGCATAGACCGCCCAAGAGGAACCCAACCGAGTCTTCATCGAAACACCTCCAGGTAGAAATGTTCTGACAGAGAAGCAGAGAGTATGCGCGTTCGACCCGCATCGTCAAGCCGACCGACCTCGTGTCGACGTTCAGCATTGACGCCGGCGATGGTCAATGATCATCCGTCATCGAGGTGCCGTCCCAGGGGCCGCGCCGGGATCGCCCGCAGAAGAGCCGACGAACAGCTTCTTGCCATCCGTAAACGTGATGATGCTGCCGTTGGCGCGGTTGGAGCCATCTTTTGACTGGTAACCTTCGATGAGTATTTCCGTACCGGCCGGCAGCGAGTTCTTCGTCCAGCCCCGGCGCAACAGAGCATTCGGTGCCGCGGCTTCAATCATCCAGGGCGTAACTTTGCCGTCTTCACCTTTAACGTCGATGTGGATCCATGCGTGCGGGTTAATCCATTCCATCTTCGTAACCGTCCCGCGGAATTTGACCGGTTTGTTTGCATCGAACTCCGCGGCGAATGCATGGTGCGCCCAGACGGGTAGTGCTGCGTCCAGCAATACTATGGCAATCAGCGCTACAAATTTGCTTCGCACGGTAATCACCTCGTCTCTCTTTTCTCTTCGGCGCGGGCCCCGCTGAGAGAATCGAACATGGCATAGTTTCCCTCGTGGCACGCGTATTCAAAATTCTGATAGCCGGGTTCCTGCGTGATGGGGAACGCGACTTTCCACGGTCTGACGTAGGTTTTCGGGTCATCGATCGTGACTTCGTACTGAATGGTATTCGCATCCGTACGCGTGTAGCGTTCCGTCAGCTTCAGCGCGTCGCTCGTCGGCGTGCCGCCACCGTTTAGACCGAGCCCTGTTTTGTTGCCCAGGAAATTTGTGGTTTCGATGACCAGCGTGTTGCCGTCCCAATGTCCTCGCGCGTCCCCCATGTAAGTCCGGATGTTCGGGCTCGAGTGCGGGCTGCCGTCCAAGGGAATGACACGAGCTTCATGAACCATTTCGTGAAGAATCGTTACGAAGCCAGGCGCCTGTATGATCTGTGCTCCATTGCCATAAATTACCGGAAAAATGGACCCCGTCACGCCGCGCGTGATGCAGCGGATGTAATAGCTGAAGTCTTCCCAGGATGCCGGACGCGGATTGTTATTGCCGGCTCCTTCCGGAATACGGCGGGTTCGCGCCTCTGCCGTCAGGTCAGGAATTCTGCCGTTCGGCGGATCGACAACCAGCGATGTCTGCCTGCAAGGCCTCCTGGCTCGTTCGCCCCAATGGGGCGGAGGCCCGACACCGGCCCGAGTGTCCGCCGCGAGGAATTCTTGTTTGTCGTTTTCGGTTTGCCGGGCCAGTTGGGTCTCGCGCTCAGCAATTTCCAGCTCAGTCAGATAAAGCCTCTCCCCAATGTTCGCGGGCCGCTGCATCGGCGTCCCGATGCAATCGTCGCTTGTCCAAGTACCTTGAAGATCCGGATCGCCCCAAGGCGTCTTGGGTGCAGTCCAGCCCTTGGAGGCAGCGACGGTTTTACCAGACACCGCCGGCAGCGTCTGTGCTCGAGCTTCGAGTAGCAGTGTCACTGAGATTAACAAGCCCATTGAAGCAAATACACGCGTGTTCATCTTGGATCTCCTTCGGGGGAGAGCACCGCTATAGTCACCTCTTTCGCAGGTGGCCATAAATCAGCTCTTCCGCAAATTCGACGCATTTGAATTCTCCCAGCTGGGCATTCTGTTCTTTCCGGCGGTAGAGCGGCAGGCTGATCTTCCACGGCCGCGTAAAAATAGCACTGTCATCGATGGTCGCTTCGTAGCTCATGTGATCGGGGTCGGCCAGCCTATAACGCTCCACGATGTGAACGTTCTCTGTCATGAAATTACCGGATCGGTCGAACCAACTCTGGCCGTTCAGTCCGGTAACATCCACGACCAAGGTGTCACTTTCCCAGTGACCATTCGATGTTCCCATCCATGTATCGACAGCAGCCTCGCGGCGCTTTCCCATATTGATCACACGGTTGGATGTCGCATATTCGTAAGCGATAGCAATGTCGTTCTGAGATTGAATGATCTGAAATGGGTACGGCATGTAGGTCGCCCGCGGCACGCCGGGCATGTAGCATTTCACTTCGGGATCCAGTTTCATCCGGTCCGTAAAGTTCTGCTTCTGTTTCGCTGCCGCTTCCGGTTTATATGGAATATCACCGTTCTCGACGATGCCTTGGCCTCCGGGGATCGCGCCGATTGCACCGAGTTGGTAAAACGGGCCGGCTTGAGCACTGTGGTCCCGGATATCCCAATATGCAGTTCCCAAAGCTTGCCAGAGACCAGTGAGATTGGGTTTGCCATCCGGCATTCTTGGGATTCGCGAAGCCTGGGTCTGTCCTAGTGCGGGCATAGCAAAGCCAAGAACGATGATCAAAGTCGTGAACCGGCGACGCATCAATCGATCTCCTTCCTTACGTATGGGATGCTAGCATACAGTAATCGTATAATCCCGCCCCGTGCAGCCTTCTCTTAAAAGGTTCCTTCTGATCGCAACGGCGCTAACCGTCACGTTACTGATCGGCACCGTCGGTTTCATGTGGCTGGAAGGCTGGACGCTTTTCGACAGCTTGTATATGAGTCTCATGACTTTGACGACGGTAGGATATGGCAAGTCCATCCGTTAAGTTTCAAAGGACGTGTCTTCGCTTCATTTCTGATGCTCGCTGGCGTGACGACGGTCTTCGTGTCGATTGCCGTGATAGCAGAGACCTTGCTTCGGCTTGAAATGGCGGACTATTTCGGGCGCAGGCGGAGAGATCGCATGCTGAAAAACATTTCCGGACATTACATCGTTTGCGGTGCCGGCCGCGTTGGCAGGAGCGTTATCAACGAATTGCTTCGAAGCCGGGCCAGTGTCGTTCTCATTGACAACAGGGTAGAGCGCGCCGGCTGGGCAACCGATAAAGGTGTGATCACGCTCGTCGGGGACGCGACCAAGGACGAAGTCCTTCGGCAGGCGCGAATCGAGACCGCCAAAGGGCTTGTCGCCGCCATCAGCAGCGACGCGGAAAATGTTTACGTGACACTGTCCGCGAAGGTCCTGAATCCGAATCTGGTCATTGCGGCGCGCGCCAGCGATGATCAAGCGGAGGAAAAACTCAGACGCGCCGGAGCAGCGACTGTCTTCACGCCTTACTCGTTTATCGGGCATCGCCTGGCACAGTCGATGCTGCGACCCCACGTCGCCACGTTTCTCGATGTCGCTTCGGCTTTCCGGCAATCATCCGCTCTGGACCTGGAAATCGAACAGCTCCAAATTGGCCGGGCGAGTCCATTGGTCTCGAACACGCTGGAACAGTTGCGGCTCGCGAAAAATTACGGTGTCATTGTGCTTGCCGTTCAGCACAAGACTGGTGTGATGCAGTTCAACCCGCCGGCGGATACCAGTATCGAGGTCGGCGACGTCTTGATCGCGATGGGCGAACGGCCGAAATTGAGACTTCTAGAAGAAGAAATCGGGAGGTCAGCATGAACCTGCGGAACGCTACGGCACTCATCACAGGCGGCAGCAGCGGAATCGGATTCGCTATCGCCAAAGTTCTTATTGATGCAGGAAACCGCGTCGCCATCACCGGCCGGGATGAAAAGAAGTTGTACAAAGCGGCCGAGATGTTGCATGCGGTTCCGATCCGGGCCGATGTTACAAACGAAGCCGACATTGTTCGGACGTACCGCGAAGTCTTTCAGGCATTCGCCGAACTGGACATTCTTGTGAATAATGCCGGCTCGGGCGTCTTCAGGAAACTCGTCGATATGGACCGCGCGAGTTTTGAAGCCGTCTTTGCCACGAATGTGACCGGAGCCATGTTGATGGCCCGCGAAGCCGCGAAACATTTCATCCAGCGGAACCGCGGCAACATTATCAATATTTGTTCCACCGCGAGCCTGCGGGGCTCTGCCAACGGCACGGCGTATTACGCGAGCAAATTCGCTCTCCGAGGAATGACCGAGTGCTGGCGCGCGGAACTCCGCCAACACAACATCCGTGTGTTTTTGGTCAATCCCAGCGAAGTGCTGACGAGTTTCGCCGCGGCAGCCGGATACACGCAGAAGGAAAATCCAACTAAACTCCGGGCTGAAGACATTGCGTTCATGGTCAAAGCCATACTCGAGATGGATGATCGTGGCTTTACACCCGAATTGACGATTTTCGCGACGAACCCAAAAGATTGAAGAGCACGGGTCCGATTGCGAGCAAATGGGACTTGCTCGCAGAAGAGCGCGACCAATCATGAGCAAATGGGACTTGCTCGCAGAAGAGCGCGACCAATCATGAGCAAATGGGATTTGCTCGCAAAAGAGCACGCCCAATCACGAGCAAAGGCATTTGCTCGAAGGAGGGCGCGTCCATCGCGAGTTTTGTCAATTTTTTGATGTTTTTGACTATTTTTTGATTGCTAACCAGAGAGCGTAAGGATTATACCAGTGCGCAGCTAATACCAGCCATTTGAACAACAAAAGGGGGTTTGGAGTGAAATCAACTAATTGTTTCTATGCGCGCTTGATTGTCCTATTGCTGTGCTTATTCTGTGTCCCGTCGCTGTTAGCTCAGTCCGGCGCCACGGCTGCGCTGACGGGGAGAGTTACCGATGCCACGGGCGCCGTGCTCCCCGGGGTTACCGTGACGGCGACGGCGACTGCTACCAACCAAACTCGGACCGCGATTACGGCTGAAGACGGTGTGTACCGGCTTCCGCTGCTTGATCCGGGATCGTATCGCGTGCGATTCGGTTTGCCGGGTTTCAAAACGGCTGAGGCGACCGATATCAACCTGTCCGTTACAGAGACGGCCGTCCTCAACCGCACGTTGGAAGTCGGCGCGGCTGGAGAACAGGTCAGTGTCGAAGCGTCTGTTGAGTTGGTTCAGACCGCAACGTCGACTTTGGGGACCACCGTGACCGGCAATGCGATCACGAGTCTACCGCTTGCCGCCCGAAACTACACCGCGGTCTTGGGAATGTCGACGGGCGTGGCAGTCCCGGCTGCTAACAACGTCAGCTTTGGACGGGGCTCGCAAAACATGAGCGTGAATGGAGCAAGTCCGGCTGGAAACAATTTCCAAATGGATGGCGTACACATTAACAATTCCGCCGGCAACAACTTTGCCGAGGACGCGGGGCTTTACACCGGAATCGCCATTCCCAACCCCGATGCCATCCAGGAGTTCAAGATTCAGACCTCCACCTATGATGCCAGTTACGGACGTAACCCCGGGGCCAACGTGAACGTTGTGACTAAGGGCGGTAGCAACGCGTTCCATGGGACGCTGTTCGAGTTCTTTCGAAATGAAAAGCTCAACGCGAACGACTTTTTTTACAACCGGGATAACCCCCTTAGCGCAACACGCAAACAAATATTGCGGCAGAACCAGTTTGGCGCCACCATCGGCGGACCGATCAAGAAGGACAAGCTGTTTTTCTTCGGCAGCTACCAGGGAACCCGTCAGCTCAATGGTGTGGCATCACAGGGGCTGAGCTCAGTGACATTGTTCCCCGTACCCGGGAATCGTGAGGCTCCCGATTTCCGAGCGCGGCTAGGAGCTGCCATGTGCGTGCGGAATGACGGTTTGACTCCAACCCCTGCCGATCCCGCTTCCGTCCGAAGATTCCCAGCCCGAGGAATCCAGGTTGCCTGTGACGGTTCCAACATCAACCCCGTGGCGATCTCGCTTTTGCAGGTGAAACTGCCCGACGGCAGCTACTATATCCCCGGTTCGGGAACGGCCGGCCCCGTGCAGCGCGTCTTCAGTACTCCGGCGAAGTATCGCGAGGACCAGTACATTGCCAACGGAGACTGGATCGTCAATGACAAGCACAGTCTGTCGCTCCGGCTTTTGGATTCCATCAACCCTTACGAGTATCAGCTCGGCCCGCAGGGACCGGTCGGTGAGCTGCCCGGCCGCCAGGCAAAGGATGACCGAAGTAACAAGTCGGCCGTGATTCGACTGACGTCGATTCTGACTCCCAGTCTGGTCAATCAGGCTCGAGCGTCGGTCCAGCGCATTATCGAGAGAGGAAGCGAAAGCGTGCCTTACACGCCGCAGCAGCTCGGTTTGAGGCCTTTGATCGATATCGCGTGTTGCAACGGAACGACCCTGGGCACGTATAAGCAGCCGCCCCCCATGAGCATTCTCGGCGCATTCGCCGTCGGCGGTGGCCTGCTCCCCTCCGACGCGCCCACGACTCAAATCCAGTTTTCGGATGAGCTTTCGTGGACGCGATCATCGCATACGATACGGACGGGTTTTGAGGCGGAGTTCGTCCGCTGGCCCCTCACCTTCGGCGGTTTGGGACGCGGCTGGCTTCAAGTGAACTCCTTTCCGGACCTTTTGATTGGACGAGCCGGTTGCCCGTCGGCCGATCCAACCTGCAGTGTGTCGAATCCAGGCAACACGACCGGCGTAGCGCAGAGCCTTTTCAACGCCTGCCAGTTCTGTGTGCGCAGCCGCTCGAACGGCATCGTCCATAGTTACTTCTTGCGGAACCAGTACGCTTTCGTTCAAGACGACTGGACGGTGAACAAGAAATTAACGCTCAATCTCGGTATCCGGTGGGAGCACTTCGGCACGCTCGCGGACAAGTATGGAAACCTGACCAATTTTTGGGCCAGCGATCTCGCGACAGTCTCGACACTTCCCACCGCGCCGACGTTCACGGATGCAAGAGCTTTCACCGGCTATGTCGTGCCCGTAAACTACGACACTCGACCCATCGCCGAAGGCGGATGGGGTCCGTTACCGCCGGGAGTCCGGAAGTTTGACGGCAAGTTCACCGCGAAAAATCGGGTTCCTCTTAGCAACTTCGCTCCCCGTATTGGTTTTGCCTGGCAGCCGACGGGTGCCGGCAGCTTTGTGGTTCGTGGTGGAGCAGGCATCTTCTACGACAGGATTGGCATCAACCGGATGGTTCATGCTGTCCAGGAAGGGAGGCCGTACGCGGATACAACCGGGATTACGGCAGAGACTGCCAGCCTACAGAATCCCTACCAGGACCGGCCGCTGGCGCTTTTGCCCCGCTGGTTTGATTTCGCAACCCTGAGGGGTTCCGACTTCAACTCGCCGTTTTACGATCGCGTCCAGACGCCCTTGATCCGCCAATACAATATAGGCATCCAGTACGAGTTCCTTGAAGGTTATGTCTGGGAGGCCGCCTACGTGGGTTCCAGTGGCATCAACATGTCCAACTACAATCACGTGGTCAACACCGCGCGGCTGGCCAGCGCGTCCAATCCCATTAACGGGATTACTACCAATACAGTTGCGAACGCCAAAGCACGCGTACCGTATTTGGGTTTCCTGCCGAATGGTCTGCAGCAAAACGGTTTCGACGCAGTCTATAACTACAACAGCTTGCAAACCACCGTCCGTAAAAGGTTCGCCAGTGGCCTGGGCTTCCAGGCGGCCTACACCTGGAGTAAGAATCTATCCAACGTCGGCTATGTCGGTGCGAATCTCAACAATCCGACGGATATGTGGCAACAAGTCGGGCCGACACCCTACAGCATCCCGCATCGGCTCATTGTGAGCTACCAGTACGATTTGCCCTTCCGCACGAACGGAGCACTGGGACGATTGATCGAGGGTTGGTCCCTTTCCGGACTCACCCAATTCTCGTCCGGCAGCCCGCTGACGATATTCGACAACCGGGCCGGCACGGTCTACGGTATGGGGAGCAGCACAAGTATTGAGTTCGGCGTCAGCCGCGCGCAACTCTGTCCCGGTGTGACCTATGACCAGATTCTCACCAAGGGTAATGTCAAAGACCGATTGGGCCGCGTCGGCGATTCGAGCGTTACGCGATATTTCAACACTGCGGCGTTTTGTGCTCCGCCAGTCATTGGGGATGATCGCGTTGCAACCGATTTTGGCAACTCCGGCGTCGGCATCGTTCGCGGTCCGGGCCAGGCAAATACGGATTTTTCCCTAACCAAAATGACGCGAGTTCGCGAGGGTCAGAACATCCAGTTCCGCGCCGAATTCTTCAACCTATTCAACCACCCGCAGTTCGCGCTGTCCCCAGACCGCAATGTTGGGACTCCTGCCATTCAAGCGAACAACCCGCTGTTTGGCGTCATCACCCAGACGGCGGTCAATCCGCGCCTGATCCAGTTCGCTCTGCGTTATCAGTTCTAACGGCAGATGCACGAAAGCTCCCCTCCTCTACCGAGGAGGGGAGCAACGAATTCACCAGGCTTCGATCAAGAGGCACGTTATGGACAGCTACCGGGGGTTGCTCCTCCTGAGCTTCATGAGAGGCCTCTGGTTGTGTTGCTTCAGTTGGGTCCGAAAAACGGGGAGCCGGAGAAAGAAGAGAAGAAAGCTGAAGGTCAGTGACGACGGGTTGGCGAAGTTTTCTGGCCGAACTGACCAACCCGGCGATTCGATTCAGGCTTCGTCCTGTCGGGCTCGCGCTTCGCTCGACCTCTCGTACTCTCGATTGCGGCCGATAGCTTAAAACCTTCCGCCCTTGGATCAGGCACTCGGTAATCAGAAGCGGAACGGCCCAGCTAAACCAGCTTGCTGCGATCATTTGCTCCTGTATAGTCCCGACGCCGGCAACGTGTAACGATCCGGTAAACATTCGAAGAGTAACAAAGCCGAACGTCAGGACATAGCTCCGGATCATCCACTCGCGATGTTGTTCGATCACATTCAGGCAAATGGCGATCGTGGCGAAACTCGTCGCGACGATCCACGCCACAGACATTGCCGTCATGCCCATTCCAAATATCCAGCCGAAATCCGTGTGGCGAGCCAAGTACAGGCCGGCAGTCGCGCTGACCACAACGCAGAGCACGTAAGCGGCGCCGATGATGCGGTGTACGAAGATCTCCCGCCGGTTCAGTCCGAGCCAAAACTGTAGAGGTCCCAATAAGATAGCCAACCCGCCGGCGATGATATGAACGTAGAGCCACTCCTGGCGATCCCAGTAGATTCCGTACCGGTCGCGGTCGACGTGCAGATATTGGAACGCAAAGTGGTTTAGGAACCAGAACGCAACGACCGTCGGCGCAAGAAGAGCATTGGTGAACCGGCTACGCATGTGCGCAGTTCGAGGGTTCCTGTTGGGCTGCCTGTGCGAGCCGGAAATTCCGGCTTGCCGCTCCCTGGTCTAACAGCGTCCGATATAACTTGCTGCGATATGACAGAACATCGGCCGTCGTCGAACGTGTATTGTTACTCTCGAGAGTCATCGTAGAATCGATTGACTCGCACGTTTCAGGATAGACAAACATTTTTTCCATAACCGCCTCCCCGTACGCGGGCTCTAAATGCAGGTTGGAAGCCGAACAGAGAGTTATCGGCCTTAGCTTTGGATTCAAGCGGTTACGAGGGGTCACTGGGTGCGAAGCGCCAGAACTTATATCAACTTTCTTGACCGAGTGCAAAGAGCGCAGCTTCAAGAAATGAGAGACTTGACAAATTTCGGCAATCGCTGTGACACAAATCCGCAACGGCGATATCACCCTCTCCCTCTGGGAGAGGGGCAGGGTGAGGGTTCAGGATTCGACGAGACCTCTCTTTAAGTTTCGCCCTATCGGGCTTGCGCTTCGCGTGTCCCTCACCCGACGCGCTACGCGCGCCGTCCTCTCCAAAGGGAGGGGATTACCCGCGTTGGAGCACCGGCCGAAGGTCCCGGACGTTCTTGACACTTTCCAGATTGAAAATCGTATCGATCAGCTTGGTTGTGGTGCCCGTGCCGAGCACCGGATTCATCAGATCACGAGCTTTGGCAATCACTTCTTCGCGGCTCATTGGATTGTCGAACGTTCCGCGAACCGACGCGACGTGTTCGTTAATGCGCGCGCCATCGTTCATGACAATCTCGACAGTGCCTTCGCGGCGCGGCATCCGCCGTTCGAGTTCTTCGTCGGGGATGAGCTGTACTTTCGCCCGATGGCGCAGAATTGCAGCATCCTTCATTCGGGCCGTATCGTGAGCGGAACGGAACGTGACGGTTTTATCGACGAGCATCACAGCGACAAGGTGCTGCAGGCAAATATCGGGGATCTCGCGGTTGTTGACGATCGCGGCTTCGTTGGTTGCGACCTTCACGAGAGCCTGTTTGACCTGATCGGCGTCGAAACGATTCTTTTTGAAAATGTTTTCGAGCGCGTCAAGGACCGCTTGAATCGGCGCTCCAACAGTCCATTTTTTGAAACTGGTCCGCGTCACTTCGTACCGTTCCCCAAGTTTTTCGATCACCATTTCTGCGTTGTTCTTCGGCAGAAAAGCCTGAAAGAAATTGTCGGCGCCGGAGAAAACATCGTCGACGCCTGTACCCCCGGCCTGCACCAGCAACGCCGCAGTTACGCCGTTACGAGCGGGCATGCCCCCGAAATCGAATGCCTTTTCGATGTGATCGGTGTCGCGCTGCCACGATGCCAGGCCCGAGGCCTGCTGCGCAGTGTAAGAGAGGAGCCAGCGCATTTGTTGTGCATTGAGGTTGGCCGCACATCCCGCGGCAGCCGCGGACGCGAATGTTCCGGAAAGCGAGTGAGTGCTTCGATGCGTATCGGCCATGTACGGTAAGCGTCCGAGCGTGGCCGTGACACGAGGGCCGATGTCGTAACCGAGCGTAACCGCACGGAGGAAACGTGTGCCGTCGATCCCAAATTGTTCGCCTGTGGCCAGAGCTGCCGGTACCACCGAGCATCCCGGGTGAGACTGAGAAAAGGAATGCGTATCGTCGGTTTCGTCGGAATGGGCCAGCATCCCGTTGGCCATCGCCGCTTCAATTGGACCACCAACGACGTTGGAGGCCGCCACCGTGGCAATCTTTTGGCCTTTGTGCGCTCGAGCGAATTGGATGGCGAATTTTCCAGGCGGCAGCTCCGCGCCGGAGATCATCGCGGCAACGGTGTCGAGAATCACTTGCTTCGTCTTTTCGACGATCTCTTCCGGCAGTGTACGGGAAGCGGCTTCGCTCATATAGGTGCTTAGCGTGGACATCAGGCTGCTCGTGGCCGGCGCGGCAGAAGCTGGACGAGCGCGGAGGGACAACTCACCGATGCCCGCACTCACGGGCAGTGCCGCGGCGAGTTTCAACAGGTGACGGCGGCTGAGGTTATCGGCCATTTTCAATCTCCTTATTTAGATCATTCCGTACGACGAGTCCGCCTTTCATGACGAACTTGACGCGCTGCATTTCGCTCAGGTCCGTGAGCGGATTCCCGGATACTCCAATGAGGTCGGCGAACTTGCCTTTTTCAATACTTCCGATTTGATTGTCCCAGTTGTAGTTCAGCATGTGCGCAGCCGGCAGGAATGCCGTCTGCAAAGCTTGCGCTGTGGTCATTCCCCATTTCGCGTAGTAGGCGAATTGATTCGCCTGTGTGCCGTGCGGAATCGCCGGAGACGTGGCGCCGCTCCCAAATACAATGGGAACGCCGGCGGCTAAGGCTTTCTTAAACGCTTGTTCGGCGAGCCGCATCCGGCTGTTTCTGCCGCCGGTGTCGCGCAGGTCATCCTTTTCCAATGCGATCAGATCGTCGAGGGTCACAACGAAAGGAAGCTTTTTTTCAAGGAGAATCTTTATGCCGGCATCATCCAGCTCCAACAGATGGTTGGGAGCATCGACGCCCGCAGTCAGGCAGCTCCTCATGCCCTCCCCGCCGTACGTATGGCAGGCGACCTTCAATCCGAGCCGGTGCGCTTCATCGACGATCGCCTGAACCTCTTCCAGCGTCAGAGAGGGGCTGTTGACCAGCGTCGCATCCGGCTTCCACATGTGCACGGGACCCACGAAATCCTGCGTGGTATAAATCTTGACCCAGTCCACGCCGTGCAATTTCGCTTCGCGCACAGCCGCTCGAGCGAGCCAGGGGGAATTGACGTCTTTGTTTTCCGTGAAGACATCAAGAAAACGCAGCGATCGGTCATCCCGATAGTAGTTGGTCGCACGTTGATTGAGCGATTGGCCGACGACCTGCATCCGAGGTCCCTGAATCATGCCGGAGTTGATGGCGTCACGAAGATCCACAGTGTTGAATCCGCCGCGGGAATCCATATCCGCAACCGTTGTGAAACCCGCAGCCAGATCGATTTGTGCGTTGGCAACTGCGATGAACGCACGCTGCGCCGCGGTTTCTCCACCTGTATTGACGTGCACGTGAGTGTCGATCATGCCCGGAAGAACCGTTGCGTTGCTCAGGTCAATGACCTTCGCTTCGCGCGGGATCTGGACATTCGCGCCGACATCCGCGATCTGCTCGCCTCGGATCAGCACGATCTGATTGTTCAACAGGTTGCCCGATTTCGGATCGAACAACTTTCCGGCACGGACGGCAACCAGTTGATTGGGTGGTGTGAGGAATTTACGCTCTTGCGAATGCGCGGGAGTGTTCAATAGCAGGACAATCGCGACGAAGTTGATGATCAACCTGACCGGCCAATGGTTATGCATTGCCTCCTCCTCGAATCTATCCGGCCCTTATATACCGTCGTGTCGGGTACCCGCAATGAAAACTGAATTTAGCATGATAAAATTTTCCCGCGATGAGAACGTTCGGATTGTCGCTCTTAATCCTTCTGCTTGCCGCACCGGCCCTCGCGCATCCGGTGCCGTTCAGCTACCTGGATGTTGTACTACAGCCGGGAATGATCGAAGGTTCGTTGACAGTTCATATTTACGACCTGGCGCATGATCTCCAAATCGCGCCGATGGAACGGCTTCTCGATTCCAGCTTGGTCAGCGAACGGGAAACTGCGATTCACAACCTCCTCACGCCTCGGTTTGGCGTCGCCACGGATGGGCGCCCGTTACACCCGGAATGGCTTCGGTGGGAAATTTTAAAAGAACGCCAGTCGGTGCGATTTCATTTCCGTTATTCGAGCGCGACAGCGCCTGGCGTGGTGTCGATTTCAGCAAAGATGTTTACATACGATCCGCAACACCAGACATTCGTGAATGTCTATGAGCGCGATACCCTTACTTCGCAGATGATTCTCGATATCAACCATACGCAAACCGAGTATTTTGCGGGAACCCGCCAAGGCGAGCTGGCGGTCATCCGTAAGTTCATACCCGCGGGCATTCACCACATCCTGATCGGTCCCGATCATTTGTTATTTCTTGTAGGGTTGCTTTTGCTCGGCGGTTCGCTTCGTCGTCTGGCTATGGTTGTAACATCTTTCACCATCGCTCACAGTGTGACTCTTTCATTGGCGGCGCTGAATATCCTGAGCCCGCCGGCGCGCATCATAGAGCCGGCTATTGCATTGAGTATCGTCTATGTGGGCGCGGACAATCTGCTCGCTCAGGGAGGACGCGACGTGCGCGCGTGGATAGCGTTTACCTTTGGTTTTATTCACGGCTTCGGCTTTGCGAGTGTGCTTCGCGAGATGGAATTGCCATCGCGGGCGCTCGGCTGGTCGTTGTTTTCGTTTAATTTTGGCGTGGAGATCGGCCAGTTGCTCGTGGTGGTACCCGTTGCCCTGGCCTTCGCCGTGATTCGATCACGAAGTGAATGGGCGAGACGCCGGCTGGTTTACACCGGATCCATCGTGGTCATCGCCGCAGGCTCATTCTGGTTTGTTCAACGAGTGTTCTTCCCGGCAGGACTTTCGTAAAATCCCTCTCCTTCTGGGAGAGGGCGGCGCGAAGCGCCGGGTGAGGGTCGCAGGTCTATTCGAATCTTGAGACCCTCACCCTGCCCTCTCCCAGAGGGAGAGGCGCTAAGCCAAAAACTTTCGGATCGCGTCGGCCACTTCCGGTTTATCCCGATGCACGATGTGCCCCGCGCCTTTGACAATCATCACTTCTGCATTGGGAATCCACTTGCGCCAAGCTTGAGCATGCTCAACCGGGATGATCTTGTCTTCATCGCCCCAAACGATCAGGGCCGGCATTTTAACGCGATGCAGGTACCGCGGGAACTTCGGATCTATCGGATGTTCCCAGAATAAGCGCGCAAACGTGGTCGCTTCGCGGTATCGGGCGGCGATAAAGTCGATGTCCGGCTTCTCAGGCAGGCGCGGTTTCAAGGCATCGAAATTCGAAACCAGCATTGGAACGACCTGCTCGCCCGGCGTCGCAATGATATCGAGCGCCGGGTATTCCGGAACATCAAGGCCATAGGGCGCAATGAGGACGAGTTTCTCGACGCGGTGCCCGTGCTCGCTTGCGAATCTCGCAGCGAGGTAGCCGCCCATGGATAACCCCATCAGGCGTAACGTATCAATTTTAAGAATGTCGAAAAGTTCCAGGTAATGCATCACGTAATCGTGAATATCGGTGAAGCTCGGATCGTCGCCCGATTCTCCGAATCCGGGATGATACGGCACGATCACGCGAAACCTCCGGGCCCAGGTCTCTGCGAAATCAAAACCATCCAGGGTTCCTGCGCCATGAAAAAGGACGAGAGGCTCGCCTGTGCCTGCCGAGTGGACAACTGTTTTGACGCCATCCACTATCAATTCTTCCCGTGTGAATTTGCTCATTGCGCTCATCCCCGCCTGAGCCGTGGGATGACCTCCTCCGCAAATAACGTCATGTTCTTGACGGCTTTCCAGTGCGGCATATCCGCAACGTGTATGACGCTGTTGATGTGGTTGGTGCTCATTCTTGCGGTCCATTCCCCGATCTGATTAGCCACCTTTTCGGGTGTGCCTACAGCGATGAAGAACGCACTGCTGATCGCTTTGAAATCGAAACCGCCGTGCATCTTGTCGGCGCCCGCCGCCCGGATTTTCAACTGTTCCGTCGAGAGATAACCCGGCGGCGCAAGCCACTGCGGCGAACTGCGAGCGAAATCTTCGAAGAAATGTTGGAGGTGGATGATGTATTCCCGCTCGGCCTGTTCATCCGATTCCGCGACGTAGACAAAATTCAACAGTGGAAGTTGGTCCGGCCGGAGGGTATGGCCATAATGCGCAGCGCGCTCGCGCAACTTTTGATTGAGTTGGAGTGCAACCTGTTGGGGTACAAAGACAGACGAATAGCCGAATCCAAGCTCGGCCGCGAATTCGATTGTTTCAGGGCTTCCAGCTCCGACGATGTAACAAGGAGGATGCGGTTTCTGATACGGCCTTGGCCAGGGATTCAAAAAACGATACGTGTAAAACTTGCCGAAGTGTTTTGTGGGGCCATCGGCGGTCCACGCCTGCAGCATAATCTTCAGGGATTCCCGGAACTTCTCCCGTGCCGTTGCGGGATTTACCGGGTTGGACCAATATTCCATTCCCGTTCCCAAGGGAAATGCAATTTCCAAGCGGCCTTTCGACATGACGTCCAGAATAGCGTATTCCTCCGCGAGCCGGTTTGGCAGCATGAAGTTCGGCGGCACCCCCCAAACGCAGATCCTCGCCCTTTGGACTTGCGGAATCAGAGCGGCTGCCACGACGTTTGGCGTGGCCATCATGCCGTACACGGTGTTGTGATGTTCGTTGAGCACGATGGCATCGAAGCCAAGCCGGTCTGCCAGCACAAGCTGCTCAAAGTAGCTTTGGTACAGCTCATGCCCCTTCACAGGATCGTAAAACTTATTCGGAAAATCGACCCAGGTTGTCTTGTACTCCTTATGGTTCTCTGGCAAGTACACATACGGCATGAAGTGCATCGCGTTGAATCGAAAACCTGTGCTCATTCACTCCCCAAAATGACAAATGACAATTGAACATTGAACAATGAACATTTCCCCCGAAATTGTCATTGTTCAATGTTCAATTGTCATTTCACTCAACAAGCGGACCTCCAGTATACTGCCGCCGGCGGCTTTTCACACATCGCGACAAAGGAGAAACCATGAAATCCGGATCGATGCGAATCCTCATCGGCGTGATCATGGCTACGTTGGCCATGTGTCTTCTGGGAGTTGCGTTCGCGAGAGGACAGGCGGCCCAGACCGCTCCGGCCGGCCAGGCACAGCGGCCGCAGATGGCGGAAGAGGTTTTTACGAACGTCCAGGTGCTCAAAGGTATTCCGGTTGACGAGTTCATGGACACGATGGGCATGTTTGCGGCGTCTCTAAGCCTCAACTGCATCGATTGCCATGTTGCGGAAAGTGTCGACAAGTGGGAACGATTTGCAGATGAAACGCCCCTGAAGCGGACGGCGCGAACGATGGTGCAAATGGTGACGGCGATCAATAAGCAAAACTTTAAAGGAGTGCGCTCCGTCACCTGCTATACCTGCCATCGCGGCGACCTCCGGCCCAAGGTTGTACCCAGCCTCGTCGTCCAGTACAGCGCGCCTGTGGAGGATCCGAATGAAGTCGAAATCCCTCCGAATGCGAAAGGACCGTCTCCTGACGAAGTCTTCAATAAATATGTTCAAGCACTCGGCGGCGCGCAACGGCTGGCGAGCCTGACCAGTTTCAGTGCCAAAGGTACGTTCATTGGCTTCGAAACAGAACAGACAAAGGTTGCCATGGATCTTTTGGCCAAGGCTCCGGCTCAGCGCACGATGATTGTTCATACACGCCTCGGCGACAGCACCCGCGTCTACGATGGCCGTGCGGCTTGGGTCGCGGCGCCCGACAAACCACTGCCCCTGATGACCTTAACCAGCGGCAATCTGGAAGGCGCCAAGATCGATGCGATTGTCCAGTTTCCGGCGCAAATCAAACAAGCCTTTGCTCAATGGCGAGTCGGCGCAACTGCCATTGACGACAAGGAAGTCGTTGTTCTGCAGGGAACCAACCCCAGACAGCCTCCTGTCAATTTTTACTTCGATGGCTCGGGTCTGCTAATCCGTGTTGTCCGGTTGGTCGAAACGGCAGTCGGCCGCGTTCCCACACAGATTGATTACAGCGATTATCGCGAGGTCGCTGGAGTGAAGATGCCGTTCCATTGGACGACAACTTGGACGGACGGGCAGGCCAATGTGGACCTTACTGAAGTGCAACCGAACGTGACAATCGACGCGGCGAAGTTCGCCAGGCCGGCTCCCGCGCCGCGACCGAACTAGCTACCTCAAATGAGGAAATGACCATTGAACAGTGAACATTTCCCCGAAAAAATGTTCACTGTTCAATGGTCATTTCTCATTTGCGCTTACGGCTTTACAGCATCGGGGGGAGGGCCCTCCGGACCCGAGGCTCCCAGAAAAATCTTCTTTCCGTCGGGGAAGGTTAGATCGCGGCCATTGGCGCGGTTTGTTCCGTCCTTCGCCTGGTAGCCATCGACGAGGATTTCCTGTCCAATGGGGAGGTCCTTCTTTGTCAAACCACGGCGAAGCAGGGTGTTCGGCGTACCGCCTTCGATCATCCACCGCGTCGTCGAACCGTCGGCATTTTTCACGTCGACGTGAATCCACGAGTGGGGATTGATCAGTTCCACTTTCGCTACAGTACCGCGCAATTTGATCGGCCTGTTCGCGTCAAACTCCGCCGTGAATGCGTGATGGGCCAACGCCGGCGCGACCGCCAGCAGGAAACCCACACTGGTTATAACGACGCCTAGCTTCTTTCGCATGGACTCTTCTCCTTCGTCATTCATTATGGCGTTTCCGCCAGGTCGGGGCGGCTCTCTCCAGCAAGCCAGCAGGCCGTGGCGAAGTCGACTGTAGGGGCGAGCTATGACGGCCGGTATTCCGTTGATTCTGCGAAAAACCGGCGCTCATATTCTTGAGGCTGCGCGCTGTCGCGCTTGCGCTTCGCGGAGCGCCGCTACAGCAGGCAGCTCGTCCGTTCTTCAGGCCACTGGCTTACCCTTGCTACTTCTCCGGAGGCGCACCCGGTGTGCCGGGAACCGATCCGTTCAAGCTCAGGAACAGTCTTGATCCATCGGCTAAAATGAAATTCCGGCCGACTGCTTTATTGGTTCCTTCCTTTGCTTGATAGCCTTCAATCGTGAGTTCGGTTCCAATCTTGACCGTGTATTTGGTCACTCCTAGACGGATTAATGTGTTTGGGCTGCCGCCTTCGATCATCCATTCCGTGACCTTCCCATCGGGTTCCTTGACGTTGATGTGAAACCACGAATGAGGATTGATCATCTCCCACTTCGTGAGCGTTCCCTTGATCGTGAGCGGCTTGTTCACATCAAACTCAGCCGAAAACGCGTGGTGCGCCCATACGGGTACGGCGACCAACAGTAAAACAAAACCGGTGGCCACAATGGCTAGCTTGGTTTGCATGCTTCCTCCTTATAATTGTTTGGCGTCGGGGCGGTCCCCCGCGCTTATTTCAATCCTTTCTTGGCGGCTGCTTCGGCAGCCCTCTTCTCTTCGGCACGAGCACCGGCAAGAGTATTCCTGACGCTGTAATTGCCTTCGCTGCAGGCGTGCTCAAATATGGGTCCCACGGTCTTCCTCAGGGGAAGAGATGCGGTCCAGGGTCTCGCCCACGTTTTCTCATCTTCAATGGTAAATCTGTAATCGATAGTGTCAACGTCCAGACGGGTGAAACGTTCGATCACCCTCATGGCTTCGCTCGCATTTTGGAATGGATTCTTGCCGTTGAAATTTGATGTCTCGACAACTAACGTATCACCCTCCCAACGGCCACGCGAGCTTCCTATCCACTGCCGGACGTTTGGGGGGAGTTGGGGACGACCGTCCAGGGGAATGATGCGAACATCATGAATCATTTCGGTAAGAATCATGACATATCCAGGGGCCTGCACAATTTGGTAGTTCCCGTTATATCCTGTCGGCATCATTGGCGGTCCAGAACCCGCCATGACGATGCAGCGCGTGCCAACCGGCATGTTCTCAACGGCGTCCGTAGTTGCCCCCATTCGTTTCCTCTCCGCAGCGCGGTCGGCTTGCCTCTTCAGTCCCTCAGGCGTGGCCGGCGGAATTCTTCCATCCGGTGGATCGACGATCATGGATGTTCGCAGTTGCGTTAGGTGAGCCGACTGACTCCTGTCCAGACTAAACTGAGTGAAATCGTAGTGCACGTCCGCTATAGTTCCGGGCTCGGTTTGCGCCTCTTCACGTCCTGCGGCCTGCTTTTCAATTTGGACCACTTCCTCTGGGTTATAAAACTCTTTCGTAACGCCATTCGGGCGCTGCAATGGCGTATACGTGGAGTTCGTCCAATACCCTTGCAGGTCGGGCTGGCCATCCGAAGTTTTTGCCGTCCATTTCTTCGCCGTGGCGGAGGCTTTTGCAGATGAAAATGGGGCTTGGCCGGCGAGAGCCGCCGTCATCGGCAGTACGACTGCGAATACGATCGTCAGTAAACGTATCGAAGTCCGAAATCGATGGTTCATGTGAACCTTCCTTTTATTAGCGTCGGGCCCACGGTCAATGGACCCGACGCTTTTTCCTTAGTGCGGTGGTGGTTGCGTTCCCGGCTTACGCAGATGTCCGTAGATCAGTTCTTCCACGAACTCGACGCATTTGAACTCCATAAGTTGCATATTCCTGTCGACGCGGCGGTACAGAGGCATGCTGATCTTCCATGGCCGTGAAAAGACGTTCTTGTCCTCTATAGTCGCCTCGTAGTTCAGCCGATCGGGACTGGCTGCGGTGATGCGCTCGACGACATGCAGTTCATCACTATGGAAATCGCCGACCCGGTCGAACCATGACTGATCGTTGAAACCGGTGGTATCGATGACGAGTGTTTCTCCTTCCCAGTGTCCATTCGACCAGCCCATCCAGCTATCGGCGGGAGCTTCTGTCGGCTTGCCCATGTTGATGGTCCGAACGGCGCCCGCGTATTCGAAAATCATCATGGTGACATCTTTGCTCTGCACAATCTGAAACGGAAAGGGCATGTACATTGCGCGCGGGACGCCGGGCAGATAGCATTTGATCTCAGGGTCCAGCGTCAACCGCTTCTCGTAATTTTCTTTCTTCTTCGCTGCTGCAGCTGGAAGGTAAGGGATTTCGCCTCCTTCAACCCAGCCGATTCCCGGAGGCATCGCATCCTCCGCCCCGAGAGCCACTACGCGTCCGAAATTGGCAGCATGCGGCTGAAGGTCCCAGTTCGCCTCGTTTATCGCCTGCCAAATCCCGTTCAGGTTTGGACGTCCATCCGCCGTCCGAGGCGCCCGATATCCTTGCGCCTGGCCTGTAGCGGGGGCTTGGGCGGATAATGCCGTGACGGCTGCGCTCACGGCCACAAAAACCAACAACGCTCTAAAGATTCGCATTAATCGAACTCCTAAAATTTTCTAAATCAGGGTAGGGTGGGGGTCTCAGGACTCGAATAGACCTGCAACCCTCACCTTTTCTTGAAGCTTCGCCCTGTCGGGCTCGCGCTCCGCGCTTCGCGCCGGCTTCTCCCAGAGGGAGAGGGACAGCCAGCTATTTCCCCTGTTTCTGAACATCTGCCGCCGCGCAGTTTCCACCTTCACAACGGTTATTTTCCGCGCACGAATATTCGAACAATTCTTGTCCCGCCTTCATCCGCACGAAAACCCGAGTGTTTTTGATCGGCTTCGTATAATACTTCGGATCTTCCATTGTCAGTTCATAATTGATGTGATCCCCGTCCGGCATACTCATGCGCTCGACGACTTTCAACTGATCGCTGTGTGGATGCTCGGCTGTGTCGATCCACGTGCGGCCATTGAAACCGGCCGTTTCAATCACGAGCGTGTCGCCTTCCCAATGACCGACCGACGTTCCGCGCCATGTCGGATCCAGGTCCTTCGGGAGCGGGCGGCCGTCGGTTGGAACCACATGGTAAGCATTGTCTTGCTCCCACAGCACCACCAGGCGATCCTGATGATGAACATAGCCGTGGGGAAACGGCGTCTGGTATGAGCGAACATAACCCCACGGCATGCAGTGGGCTCCGTAATCCCATTTGTCCTTTCGCTCATTGTCGGACTTGCCGACCGGCGTGAAAGCCAACTCGCCCGACCCGATGTTGGAGCATCCGGGCGTCTCACCCACACATCTTCCCTTGACGTCCTTAGTGACGTCAGCAACACGAGGATGATCCCAAGTGCCGGTGAAATCGGGCTTCCCGTTCGGCAGCCTCGGCACGGGCTTGCTGGAAGCGTTTTGGGCGGACACTGAAATCGACGTAATGGAGGTCAACGCGAAACCTAGGACGAGCGCAAGAATAATTGAGATTAAGATGGCGGTTGCGAAATTTCTCTTCATGGCGAACTCTCCCAATGACTACTTCTTACCTAAGGAAAACCTTCGCGACTATTTGGGAACAGCGTCCTCAGCCGCCGCCGTGAACACTTGCCGGCCATCGGCGAACGTCACTTTACCTCCGGACGCGTTGGGCGATCCATCTTTCGCAAGAAAGCCGTCGACTTTCACGGTGTCGCCGACCTTAAGAACGTCCCGTTTAATTCCCCGTCGGGCCAATGTCGCAGGGGGGCCGGCCGAAAAACCCCACACGGCGCTTCTGCCGCTGACTTCGTCCGTGCCTTCTACGTAGAACCAAATATGAGGGTTCATCCACTCGACCTTCTTGACCACACCGGTGACCTTCACGGGCTTATTGCCATCGAACTCTGCCGCAAATGAATGGTGCGCGACAAGCGGAGCCGTCGTCCAGCACAACATCAAAACGAATGCGAAAGCAGATAAAAGTAAACTCCGTAACATCGTCCTCCTCCCAAACCGCGTCATGAGGTAAATTTGCCATGAGTCTAAAACAAGAGGAGCCATCAATGAAGAGATTTCGGTTGGTATTTCTTGGCTTGGCGGTCGCCTTGGCTGGTCATGCATACCCTTTCCCTCTGGGAGAGGGCGGCGCGCCGCGGAGCGCGAGCCCGATAGGGCGAAGCCTCAAGAAAGGACCGCTGGGTGAGAGTCCCCGGCTTCCCACCCTGTCTGCTAAAGCGGTGTCCGAGATCGATGCCTTGCTTCAAGAGGCGGTCCGCCAGGGTACAGTGCCTGGCGTCGTAGCCATCGTGACAAACAAGGACCGGGTCTTATATCACGGCGCTTTTGGGTTAATGGATACGGGGAAAAGGAAGCCTATGCAGAAGGATTCCATTTTCCGGATTGCATCCATGACGAAACCCGTTACCTCGGTCGCGATCATGATGCTGAAAGAGCAGGGAAAGCTCGGCCTGGACGATCCCGTCTCCAAATATCTGCCTGCATTTCAAAACAGAGAAGTGATATCGAGTTTCAATCCTGCCGATGCAACGTACAAGACCAAGAAAGCTGCTAACGAGGTGTTGATCCGGCACCTGTTGACGAACACGTCTGGTTTGGCGTACGCGTTTTCCAACGACACCGTCAATCGCCTGCAGGAGAAAACCCAGGTCGAAGCAGAGGACTTGCCCCTGCTTTACGAGCCCGGTACCCGATGGACCTATAGCGGAAGCACTAGGGTGCTCGGCCTGGTCATAGAAGAGATCACCGGCGGCGGTCTGGAAAAATTTTTCGAGCAACGGATCTTTAGCCCCTTGGAGCTTGAGGAC
>Ga0209157_1000808_pt1 | contig 26444 bp, 24 predicted proteins | sample GraSoiAngelo_135_FD_185892 | JGI IMG/M metagenome (GOLD analysis project Ga0209157, IMG submission 185892) | Grasslands soil microbial communities from the Angelo Coastal Reserve, California, USA - 14_0929_05_40cm (SPAdes) (version 2) | ecosystem: Environmental > Terrestrial > Soil > Grasslands ...
CCTCTCTGACAGCCTGAACGACTTCCTCGCTCAGCATGAGATGTTGGACGTTACTCTTCGGGACAAGCACGCCTTCACCCCCTTTGAGGCCTTTGGCCTTACAAATCTTGTAGAAACCTTCGATCTTCTCGTTTATCCCACCGATCGCTTGGACCTCACCCTTCTGATTGACCGAGCCAGTGACCGCCAGATTCTGCTTAATCGGAAGCTCGGACAATGCAGAAAGGATCGCGTAGAGTTCAGTGCTTGAGGCGCTGTCTCCTTCCACTCCACCGTAGCTTTGTTCGAAAACTATCCTGCAGGAGAGGGCAAGGAGCTTGTCGTGTGCATATTTGCCTTCTAGATAGCCGGAGATTATCAGGACGCCTTTCGTATGGATCTGGCCGCCTAGGTGCGATTCGCGCTCAATGTCGATGACTCCGCTTCTACCAAGGCCTACGCTAGCGGTTATTCTGCTAGGCTGTCCAAAGTCAAAATCGCCCAGGCTAATCACTGAGAGTCCGTTTACCTGTCCCACGTTGGACCCTGAAGTGTCGATGAGAATAATTCCCCGCTGGATCATCTCCTTAACTTTCTCATCCAGGAGGTTCGACCTGTATACTTTCTCTTGGAGGGCTTTCATAACGTGAACGTCTTTGACTATCTTGGATCGATCCTGAACCGCATAGAAATTTGCCTCCCTAACAAGATCCGCGATAGCCGGGAATTTGGTAGAGAGTTTCGTTTGATCCTCCACCAACCTTGACCCGTACTCAACCACCTTCGCTAAACCTGACGCTTCCAGATGATTCAAGTCCTCCCTTTCGCAGAGTGAGTGGACAAAACTGCCGTACATCTTCAGATTCCGATCATTGCGTTCTATGGAGTCGTCGAAGTCTGCCTTGACCTTGAAGAGTATCCGAAAATCAGGATCCAAGGTGTAGAGTGCCTGGTAAGTATCATGGTCTCCGGCAAGGATCACCTTAACGTTCAAAGGTATAGGCTGAGGTGTCAGGCTCTTTGTACTCCCGACCCCCAACCTCTCCGAGACTTCTTCGATGGCAAGATTCCCGTTCAGGAGCATCCGTTTCAACCCTTCATAGGACAATGGATTCCTCAGCAGTTCCCTAGCTCCTAAGATCAAGTATCCACCATTTGCCCGATGCAAGGATCCTGACTTGATCAGTGTGAAATCTGTTGTCAATGCTCCGAATCGGGACTCTTTCTCTATCCGACCTAGGAGGTTCGTGACGGTAGGGTTGTCTTCGGAGATGACCGGTGCGCCTTTCAAGTCCTTGTTGTCTATTGCAATGTTGATCTCGTATCTTCTAGGTCGTAGATCTGACGAGTCATTAGCTGGAACCGGACTGGCCCCCTGATCCGGGGCATCGGTCTTCTGTGACGGTTCGGTCTGAATGAATAGGTCAGTGTTTTCCATGATATCATCTTTGAGAGCCTTGAGATACCGGACTACGTCCGGTACGTCTTGATATCTCTGCACGAGAGAATCGATCACTCCGCCTATCGCGTAATGAACCGCCTCGTCCCGAAGCTTCCGGAGATCTTCCATGGTTTTCGAGTCTAATTCGTTGACCTGTTTTCCGGCAGATTCTAAGGCCGTCCTGATTGTTTCCCGATTCTTCTCGTACTCTGTCTTGACTTTCGGTGGCAATGCATCGAATTCCTCCTGGCTCAGCGGCTTCCCTTTCTGCATCGGGACAATCGTGATGCCTAGCTGAGTTGCGCGAGCCAGATACCCATACTTTTGGGCCTCCTCAGCCAGAGAGTTCATTATCTTATTACGCTCCTTTACCGCCTGCTCAGTCATGCTCGCAGTTCTGGATACGAACTCTTCGCTTTGGAGCGTGGCCGGAATCGAACGTTTCAGTTGATCCATCACACTCTTCAGATCCTTCTTGAAAACCTGTGCTCGTCCAGCTGGAAATTTTAGAGCTGTTGGCTCGAACGGATTCTCGAAGTTGTTAACGTAAGCCCAGTCCGATGGAGTCGGCATCTTTCTTGCAAGCTCCACAAGATAGTTTCGGGTTGCAGGCCTTTTTCCTGACAATGGAACACCAGCAGCGTAGATATTGAAGCCCTTAGCCTTCATCTCGACGCCAAACCGGAGCGCTTTCAGCGCCCTTTCTTGTCCAATGATGCCTTCCGCGAGCCCGAGTTCGGCACTCGTCTCGCAACCAACACTATCGGGCGGACATTCTAGCCGAAGCTTCTCGGGAGGAAGCTCACTCACTGTCATTTGATTTCTTCCATGATTCTGGGAGTATTACGCCTTTACACGAGAGCGGTTCTCGTTCGGAAAATACTCGTACGGAATCCTAAGACAACTCGTACTTTCTTTATGAATTACGTGAACTCTTTCCTCTCGAACAGGATGAGCCCAATAATCGCCGTGATCACAAAGTAGCCCAGCAATATCGCAACCCCCTCCGGAATCGTTACTGCGAAGAGGACGCTATCTCGTCCACGCGGACCCGCTCCTCTGATGGGTTGGGTTGAGGGGTAAGGGTCCATGAGCACATTTCCTACTATGCCGGCCCCATATGAAATGATGAACCACGGTTCTGTCTGTGCAAAAGTGGACACCAGCAATTGGATGATGTTGAAAGCAAACAAGAAGAGTATAGCGGTCACGAGTATGGACATCGAGCTGGACTTGAACAGTGAGCTGAAGAAGAATGTGAACCCGAGCACTGCGACCAGATAGATCACTGAAAAAATCAATGACTCTGCAAACTGGTAGGGTATATTCGTACCGAAATAGTAGAGACCGTTACCAATTGTAAGTGCGGCATAGGCTCCGAATATCATTAGAGACGCCAATAATGCCCCAAAATACTTTCCAATGTATATCGATGAACGGCGGAGCGGGTTAGGAACGAGGAAGTACCCAGTCTTGTTCTGGAACTCTCCAGAGATAGCGTCTCCACCAAAAAAGATCCCGTTGATCGCAATGATGAAAGTGATCGAATTCCCCCACCAGAACGAATAGAACCCAAGCGGGGACGATGCGAACGTGCTAACACCATAGTAGGCAACGAGTGCGGTCAGTATTCCACCGATTAGAAGACCAATCACGAGCAGGATGAAGAACCTTCGCGACCTGAAGTAATTGACCAACTCGTATTTTGTAACTGTCCCGACTTGGGAGATGCTCCCCGCTAGGACATGGCTCGTCGCGGGTTCGAGCGTCGTTGTTGTGAGAGGCGCCTTACTCATCTCTTCTATCAGTTTCCTACAACGTGTCCTTGATCAGGTTGAGGTACGTGTCCTCCAATGTCGAGGCGGATGGATGATAGCTAAGCATACCAATCTTCAAGGCCACCAAATCGGTTAGGAGTCTCGCCTGTTCTTCCTGGCCGCCGGAGAATTTGATTCGTAGACTTCTCGGATTGAGCTTCTCAACACTGCCAACTCCGGCCAGACTTGAGATTTGTCCTCTGATGACTTGGTCATCAATGTCTCTCACTAGTTCAACTTGAACGACACTTTCACCTCCGTCATGTGCGAACCGGTCCGTGACATGTGCAAGCGTGTCGTATACCAGTAATTTTCCATGGTCGATCATCGCGACCTCATCGCATATTTCGGAAACTTCATTCAACAGATGCGAACTCATGAAAACAAGCCTATTCCTCTGTTTCAAAGATCTCACAATATCCCGCACCTCTGCCTGCCCCCTCGGGTCCAATCCTGTTGTGGGCTCATCCAAGAGGACAATTTCCGGGTCGGACAATAGGGCTGCAGCAATATTGATTCTCTGCTTCATCCCCTTCGAAAATTTGCCAACCTTCTTGTCCATCCACTCATCCATTTTGACTTCGGAAACGACTGCTTCGATCCTCTTCGTACGGTCCGCCCGTGGGATGCCCCGCAAATCAGCAATCATAGAAAGCGCTTCGCGCGGAGTGAAGGATGGATAGATCTCCGGGGTTTCGATCAGCACGCCGCAAGGGTCCAATGCCTTCTTCTTCTCCTTGTGAACATCGACTCCGTTGATGAGGGCTTGACCGCCGCTTGCACGGATCAGATCTGTGAAAATTTTTAACGTCGTGGTCTTGCCCGCGCCGTTAGGGCCGAGGAACCCAACACACTTTGCGCCTTCAATTTTCAAGTTCAGGTTTGAGAGAGCGACGAACGAGCCGTACCGTTTAGTAAGGTCTCGTGCTTCAATTGAAGACAATTCCTGTACTCGCTCGCCCGAGTCAAAGCCTCACTATTTCAGGATATTCCTAGGGGTATCACCGTGGAGCTTTTGTTCCCGTCCCCTTCTCGTCCCCTACTCGTGTCTGTGACCGGACATCCACTTCTTCTCCTCGGCATTGGGCGTGAGAGGATATGCTACTGACCATAGGAACATCCGTGCTGTAGAAGGACCTACATGTTGGAATCTTGTCTGGAGATCCTCCTGTAGCTTGTCCTCTTTCTTACCAAATGAACCAAGATAGTCTCGGAACGACCCAAACTCTTTCTCCAAAGCTAGAACTTGTTCCGCATTATGAATAGTCGCACGTATCTTCTTCTCGTTTCGAACTATACTCTCATCTTTGAGCAGAGCACGGATGTCCCTTTCCGAGAATTTTGCAACCTTAGGTAGTGTGAAGCCTGAAAAAGCCTTCTGAAAGTTCGGCCATTTCTTTTCGATCATTCGCCAGTTCAATCCCGCTGTGAATATTGCCCTTGTCATTCTTTCGAAATATTCCTCATCGCTTCTAGGTGGCTTTGCTCCCCATGGATTCGGCATACTGGTCTGGACCAATTATCCGGAGCCAGGCAGTATACGTATATGCTCTTCCATCCAGTCCTTTCTCCAAGATTAATAGAATAAGACGGTCATGTGAAATCCATTACTTGGCGAGTTTCGAGATTCGGCCCATTACTCCCAACGATGCAGAAAAAGTAGTGATGCTAATGAAACAGCACTGGGGCTCCACGAGAGTCGTCTCGAGAGGCAGGGTACACTACCCTGAGAAATTGCCAGGATTCGTAGCTACCGTCGACCATAAATCAGTTGGACTGTTGACCTACAATATCAATGACAAAGATTGTGAAATCGTCACTCTCAACAGCGCCTCCGAAGGACTGGGAATCGGCTCTGCATTGTTAGAAGCCGTTAGGAAAGTAGCAATTTCTACCGGATGCAAACGTCTTTGGTTGATAACAACTAATGATAATACCCATGCCCTGCGCTTCTACCAGAAAAGAGGGTTTCGCCTCGCCGCATTGTATCCTAATCAGCTAGAAAAATCGCGCTTGCTTAAGCCGGAGATCCCCTTGGCAGGATGGGATGGAATTCCTCTTCGAGACGAGATAGAGCTTGAAACTACCCTCTAATGAACGCGACATTTCGATATTCGTCCGATGTTTTGTAAACTGAGAGGCGAATAGTTCAGAGGCTGTCTTGTAGACTACATTCCGTGTTTGTCTTTCATGTGCGACTTCAGCGCCATATCGGAATTGAAAGTTGCACCACATTTAGAACAACTGAACTGTTGTGTTGTCACTGCAGAACTTCGCTTCATCATGAATCCCCCGATCGCTAGTAGTACTCCTAGCAGGGCGACCCCTTCGGACCCGTATGTCCTGAGCCTTCCGCTTTCACCTATCGAGAGGAAATAGCCAGCCGCGGCTGCCCCTACAACGATGAGGATTACTCCCAGTATCAGAAGATTCTTGTTCATCTTGTCCAGCCTTGAGTAGGATCTGCCTTTTTAAGCGCTGTGGACTGGTTTCAGGAAGGGATCTACGATTAGACGAGCCTTCAGGCCCTTGTCAAGGTCGAATTAGTCAGTTTTTCACAGATGTAGCCAGAATCTGCTAGCAGTTTCCTGAACACACGATTCCTCGGGGGACCTAGTGATCCGTTTCTTTGTCAGATCCGCTTTCTAGTTCCGGTTGGTCTTTCTGATTCCCTCGGCTATCACAGGAGCGACCGTGACCTTGCTAACATTGCTTGGAATCGTGTCAGTCCCTATCACCCTTCTAACTCCAGCATTTTTCATTCGCTCAAGGGCTCCTTCAGCCAAGACTGGATGAGTACAGAGAGCGAAAATCCTCTTAGCTCCTTTCTTCGTGCATGCCCTTGCTGACTCAGCGATCGTTCCACCAGTGCTGATGATGTCGTCGGCAAATACAACATCCCTTCCTTCGAATTCTACATCCCCAGTGTCGATCTCGACCTTCGTCGACGAGACTCTCTTCTTATGGAAGACCGTGTGTTCCGCGTCCAATTCCTTGGCAACCATTGCGGCCCAAGGCTCAGCTTCTTCGTCAGGTCCAACAACAACCGGCTTCTTGGGGTTGAGATTCTGCTGAGCATACTTTCCCAGCAAGGGCATTGCCGAAAGATTGTGTGCGGGAATATGGAAAACCTTGGAAACATCCTCCAAACGGTGAAGATGAGTGTCAACGGTCATGAAGGATGTCATTCCGACAGTCTCGAAGAGCTTGGCTATCGTAAGGCTGCTTACTGCCTCACCAGGCTTGAATCTGGCATCCTGTCGGGCGTATGCTAGATATGGTACGACCCCGGTGATAGAACTCGCTCCCAAGTCTCTTAGAGCATCTACCAAAAGTAGGAGTTCCATGATATACTCATCCGGGTTCCGGTACAGTGATTGCACAATGACAATATTCTGATCCTTAACATCATCAAGGATCCTCACGTATTTTTCACCGTCAGGGAATCTCTTGATCTCCAACTCTTCGTGCTTCGCGTTCAACGTCTTAGCCACCTTCCCTGCCAGATCGATTGAGGCAGACCCACCGAGGACGATCATTTTTCGTTCGAGAGACTCCGGAACCCGCGAGAATCGTCCGGGCAAATAAAAACTAGATGCCCTCGACCCTTGATAACGTTCTGGGAGTTGGCCTGTGCAGAATAGCGTGGTATATCCTGCTTTGACCGGTACTGTTACATGCCTCATCAGCCATATGCTTCATGAGACTTAGCTTGGACGCTCCTTCCCTCAACGAACGAGACCGAGCTGACCATCGACAGGAAGCGCTGATGCCTACAGGCATCGCCATACTCGACCAGATTACGGGAGGAGGATTACCTAGACCATCGGCAGTGGTTCTGATGGGACCGATAGGGAGTGGAAAATCGGCGCTAGTTAGAGAACTGGCCGTGAACTCTCTCAGGCAAGGTTCGGACCTATTGTACTATTGCATCGACGATCCTGCCGACGTTGTGCGTCTTGGACTGGAGGATCATAACTTGCAAGTCCCGAGCTTGGAAGCCGAGGAGCGGCTTGTATTCGTGGACATGTTCAGCAAGGGGGCGGAGAAGCTGGCCGAGTCTTTGCCCCATATGGATCCCGAAGATGTCTTGGAGGAGACGATGAAATTCCAAGATCTTCTCGATTACGGTCGGAGTTTTGCTTTGAAGCCGACAGGGCATAGAAAAGTGATCATACTCGACAGCATCACTCCGTTCTTCTTGCTGGCAGAGCCTCGACGAGTCTTGCAATATGTACAGGTGATGAGGTTCGCCACGAGAGTTGCCAAGGCCGTAACATTCTCGGTTCTACACACGGAGGTCGTCAGTGAACAATTAGAGAATGCAAGCGTGAACTTGGCAGATGGAGTGATAGAGATGAAGAAAAGAACCGGAGAAGTATTGGTTCGAGGAGGCATACTGAAAGTGTTGAGGATGGGCCGGAGCATCGCACCATCCAGAGGCTACTTCTATCAACTTACCAATCAAGGATTAGTATTCTCAAGCTCTCCGATATTGTAGAGGAATCGACCGATCTGAGCGAGGCTGTTTCCGGATTCTACAGCATCGTCGCTATCGACATTGGTTGGAACGCTGCCAAGTCTCTAAGCGCCTTCTCAGACGTCGAGAGGATATTCTGCAGTTGTTCATTGTAATCCCTGTTATCGTACTGCCATCCCTTACCATCCTGCCAGTACTCATAGGAGAAGGTCTGGCTCGTTATGGTCATGGGATCAAGCCATAACGAAGTGTAGTTGTTCAATACTCCTCTTCTGACAAGAGTGGAGAGAAGTGTAATGAGATTGTTCATTTCGCCGCGTGGAAGATAGACTCTTGTTGTGATCGAGTTAATCCCTCGGATCAATGAGTGATGCAGAATAAATGGTATCTTGTTCAAGATCGTCCTTTTGGCCAACATTTGACTCTCAGTTTTGAAGTCCAATCGGACCTCGTACATGTCAGAGATCAGTGGCGAGTAAGGTACGAGGTCGATAACGTATTCGCTGATGAGTCCTTTCTCCTTGATCCTATCAAAACGATATTTCGCCGCGGGAAGCGTAATCTTGAACATTCTTGCGAAATCGGCAAGCTTAATCCTCGCATCCTTGTTGAGCTCCTTCAGGATAATCAGGTCCTTCTTGTCAAAGGACGCAACAGTGGATCTATTCTCGGGCGGCGCTAACTTGCCAGGCTTCGTAGAATCCTCCGACAAGGTTGACAACCAATCATTCCATTCGAATCTCCACTTTCCCTTCTCCGGATCATAATAGTCGAAATTGGAAATCGTCGAGTTCTGTTCCTCCATCCAATAAACACGGACGCTAGACGCTAATCCCAAGGGAACAAATTGTTCCAGATACTGTTCGAACTCTCGGGTATTGCTGGTGGGGACCGCATGGATAGAGTAGTAGCCGTTGCACTCGCCCATGCTGCGAATGATCCTAATCCAGTAGCCCGGAATCCTCAACGCCTCTCTAGCCAAGAGATCCTTTCCAGGGGTAGGATTGACTAGGACCATAGCTCTAGAGAGACCGATCCTCGAGTGATTCGGATTTGCCCATGCATGAAATATCCCCCCACCCTTCTCGAGTCTGGAAACTCTAGCGAATACGGTAGGATATGGTATGCCCGTATCACGAGCAATAAGTTGTAGATTTCGAGGGCCGTGCTTCTTCATCGATCGAAATATTCTGATGTTATTCGCGTCCAAGAGAGCAAAAGTCTGATGGATTTTTCGGAAATATTCGTCGGCGGTAGGAATCATGAGCCGTGAACAAAAAAGAAGGGAGTAAGAAGAGCCTCATAGGCTCTTCGGTTAGACACCCGGCGGCTTGAAAGGACCTGGGGGAATAGGATCGCCCTTGCCCAAGGAGAAAGTCACCTCATATGACAACTGGGTAGTATTGTGTTTAATGTTCTATCGAATGGCATCCTGACCTAATCATGAGGTAGTCGGTAAATCTGGTGCTCTAAGGCTTATCTTCGATAAGCTGATATCCGATGCGGTTCTTCTGTGACAACAAGCCCTCGAGCAAGAGTCGAGACTAAGAAACTCGTCCTCCGCGATGCGCCTCGCCTGGTATAAAAAAGAGTCTTATTATTTCTGGAACTATTTCCAGAATATCAAAAAACCCTCAAACTCGCTGCTGTTCATGAACAATTTGGAGGAGCCGGATATTACCAAGGTTGGCAGTCGCACGATGTGTTGAAACACATTCGACCAATCTTAAACGAGTGATAAGCAATCGCCAGATTAGCGCCCGAATTTGAGAACCTCAATTATGGCGAAAAACTAGCTACCCCTGCACGATTCTCTGCAGGCCTTCAGACAGTGAGATACGCGGAGCGTAATCGAGAAGTCTCTTAGACTTTGTAATGTCGGCACAACTGTGTCTCAGGTCTCCAAGCTTTGCATTCTTTGATATAGAATTCAAACCTCGGCGACCCGACAAGCCGATGATCATTCTTGCTAGGCTGCTAATTGAAACGGATTTTCCCGTTCCGATATTGAAAATATTTCCCACAGCCTGATCGTTCTTCATCGCAAGCAGGTTTCCTTGTACGACATCTGAGACATGGATGAAGTCACGTGTCTGACCTCCATCACCATAGATAATTGGGGGCAATCCGGCCCTAGCTCTTTTGAGAAATGAGGTTATGACTCCCGAGTATTGTCCCGATCTTTGTCTTGGACCATAAACATTGAAATATCGTAAGGAGACAGTGTCCAACCCATACGTTTCATAGAAGGCTTCGCAATAATTCTCAGAGGCCAGTTTGGAAACTGCGTAAGGCGAAACAGGTCGTGGAAGCATCTTCTCACTATTCCGCACGTCCCCCTGATCCCCATATACTGCAGCTGATGACGCGTTGATGAAGCGACCGACATGGTTCTTGACGGCTGACCGCAGTAGACTCAGTGTCCCATTGACGTTTACATCATTAGTTAGGCCGGGGTTCCTTATCGACTTGAGGACACTGACGTCTGCGGCCTCATGAAATACTACGGCGGTATGTTTGAGCAGATGCTGAACGGTCCCTTTCTCCCTTATGTCGCCCTTGACGATCTTGAGCCGAGGATTGTTTGCAACCATCTTCAGGTTGGATAGTTTGCCCGAGGAGAAATCGTCCAATACAACAACTTGAAAATTCTTCTCTATTAGAGCTTCGACTAGATGACTGCCGAGGAACCCGGCACCACCAGTGACGACGATTTTCTGATGCATTCTAGTGCTTGAGCTCTGTGATTCCAGGGGATCCTATTTGAGGTGTTACGAGGGTGTGCGATTTTCGGAAGTCATCGACGGATGCCCTGAGTGCTTTACAAAGTGGAGACCGATATCGATGAAGATAGATCTCAGGCTGACGTCGCCCCAAAAGGTCGACTGAGGAGTTCTAATCTGCAGAGTGGTATTCTCTGGCAGTTGGTGCACGTCGGGCCACTGATGTCAACGATCCTTGGCATTACTTTTTCCGGCCATTAAACCATTCCACATGGAGAAAATTAGACATCCAGCACTACCACGATCTGCGCAGCGTGGACACGGCTCGCTTGTTAGTTGGACACTCAACCGAATCCCTTTAACCAATAGAATGACTGGTTGTTCTACTGCTGGCTGACAAGGTTTGCCATTGGAACCTTCCATGTTGCGGGTTGGTTGCAGCGGATGGTCTTACAAGGATTGGATAGGACCATTTTACCCAAAAGACGCCCAGCCCAGTGACTATCTGAGGCTCTATGCGAGCATATTTGACTCTGTCGAGGTTGACTCGACCTTCTACCGTACCCCATCCTCTGGCATGGTCTCAAACTGGAAGCGAGCTACTGGTGACAATTTCCGGTTCACGGCCAAGTTTCCGAAAAAGATCACTCATGAATTGAAGCTTCGGGACGCGATCCAGCAACTGGAACGGTTCTATGCCTCGATGAGCCAACTCCGTGAAAAGCTTGGCCCATTATTGATTCAGCTCCCGCCCTCTTTCAACCAAAAGAAGTATGGCGAGACATTTCAAAAGTTCCTTGGACAATTAGACGGAAAATATCAGCACGCAGTAGAGTTCAGGAACAAGTCTTGGTTCAAACCGGAAATCTACGAACAGCTAGAATCCCAGAATGTCATTCTTGCCTGGTCCGAGAACCAATACGCTTCCACTCCGCCCGAAACCACCTCCAACACCATGTACCTTCGTCTAGTTGGCGACCGGGAGATAACAGAGTTCAGCGGTATCCAGCGGGACCAAGAACAAGTCATGAAAAAATGGGTCGATGCTTTAGAGGAGAAGCGTGACCTGTTCAAGCAGGGCTACGTCTTCTTCAACAACCACTTCGCTGGCTTCGGTCCAGGCTCTGTCAACGAATTCCGAAGACTAGCCGGACTTGCCCAGTTGGATTGGAAGGCTCTCAGTACCCAACCGGGTCCGCTACAGGCGAGCATGAGCCAGTTCCAGAACTAGATCCCTTACAAAATAATGAGAACACATCCCTACCATCCCCGCGCCTACATGACTGGTATGAGAAACGTCCAGCGAGGCCTAGCCTCCAGGACAAAAATCATTACCACTATCGAGGAGTCTGGGAAGTCGCAGGCGTCGGAGATTGCCAGGAAAGCGGGCCTCGGAAAGGCGTGCGTGAACTATCATCTCAAGCTCCTAGACGGGCAGAAAATTGTATCGTCAAAGAAAATAGGGAGATCATATACCTGGGCGCTTACGACCTACGGACAGAAACGGCTCTTCGCTTAGACCCGTTCCTACACCGCGGCTAGGGTGATGCCTTTGCCCCTTTACCAGTTAATCGCCTCCAACCGCTCCTTAGGAGTCGCCTCAGGAAACCACGTTGCTGGGTTTGGGCCAACACGCGTTCCCAATCGACCCTCATCATCAAATAGGACAATCCAATGATTATCGCGATCGAAGGAGCGGATCCCACGATGCCTCCACCAAGAGCCGAATTAATCACCTCTTCCGACTTTCTAGCGGTGTATAGGACGAATAACGTGAGTACGAACTTCCCGGTGTAGAGGCTGATGTAGGTCTTGATAGGACTGTACTTCATGATGCCCATCGGGATATAGGCCACATCATCTGGAAGTGGAGTGGCGGCGAAGATGAAAGCGACTAGGAAAACGCTTCCTCCCAAGAGTCGGCGGAGCGAATCGAACCGAGCCCGGCTGCCAGCCATGGCCTCACGGACTCCGTAGCCGAGCCCGTAGCTGACAAATTTGCCGCTCGCGGCGCCCAATGCAGAAACAGCGGCCACTTGGACTATTCCAACCTGGGGAAATGTTGTGACTATTGTGATGACGATGATCAGGTAGGGAATTGGGATGACTGGGATAATGTTACCGAAGAGGCTCACGAGGAAGACGAAGAGCAATTGGTTCGTGCCGGCGACGTTGGAGAGGAAGTTGTACAGGCTAGTCAGTACATCCGTCATTGGGGCTTTCTCTCTTGTTTTGGATTGTTGAAATAGAAGTTTGGGGGGATAAAAAGGGATTATTTTCAGAAGAGTTCTGTTAGAACTGTTTCGGCCCTTGATCCTAGAATCTCGTCTGGGCCGACAAGTCCACTTTTACATCTTGGACTTTTTCTTGGCCTTCTTCTTAGCCACTCCGGTTTCACCGGGAGGGCCGCTATGATCATACCTTGCTTAATAGCCCTCCGCACAAAAGAGAAGTAATAATCTAGCAATCCGACAGATCGGAGGCTTAATGCGAGTCCTCCAATCTTTCTCGGACAGAAGAAAACGGATGCTTTTGATCTTCTTGTCGAATACTGCTATGACTGTGCTGATGGAGTTTGTGTCGGGGTTTGTGTTGCAGCTGGCGTCTTTGCCATCAACTTTTCCACTTTCGATCTCCACGCAGGCATTTGTAGGAGCTGTTCTCTAACCGATCGCTCAGCCTCTTCGCGACTCATCCAACGTGTTTCCATTGTAGACGCAACCAGCTCGTCGAATTTTTTCTCGAACGGCAATAGTTTGCCATCCAAGTCAGTACAGTGAATACAGTAGGGATTGTCTGGATTGTGGGCCCCATGATCCTCGTTAGTGGGCATTGGCATCCCACAACTCTCGCATCTACTCGCCAAAGACAATCCTACGCCTGACCTCCCAACCTCAGGAGTAAAGATGCGGATATCGGGTATTAACCGTAGTTTGACCCGTACATCCCATGCTGCAGTTACAGTTGGAGTTGGGGGCATTGGTCTAAACCGTTAATAAGCGCCCGCCAAGCCTATGTCAAAAGCTACGGCGAGGAATGCATTTCTTGCAGGGCAAGGGTAAGAATTTCCCTTTCCCAATCACTAACATTCTGATCCTCCTCGTGATACTAATATTCGGGCGCCGGAAGCAACAGGAATCCGCCCAGCAGGAGACGCTGGCCAGTCCATCGTTCGAAAAATCGAGTTTTCCAGTTCCGGATAGCTTGAGAAAGTCCGTGACCGAAGCGGATATGGGACGAGCCCGCGACAGGCTCCGCATCGCGAGTCTGGAACGGGACATTATCGGAGATGCTTTGACTAAAATCTACGACGCCGAGGCCCGTGCCCAGATCAACGAGACCGAGAAGAACCAATTACTCCAGAAATACAAAGTGGATCTTAAGCGCGTGGATGGAGAGATTGATGTTCATAAGCGGATTGTGGATCTCCATGAATTAGAGTCGGCGAAAGAGGACCTGTTGAAGAGTTTCTACGAGAAATTGATGGAAATTGATGTTCGGATTGGACAACTGAAACCAGGGCTAGATTCCCTGGGACTGGGCCTAGAGCCCAGACAAGTCAAACCATCAACAACTAGTTCCACGAACAAGCAGGAGCAACCAGCCCCTACTACAACTCCGGAACCGGCTGCTGAGAAAGAGAAGAGCCAGACGCGGGAGAGGCCGAAGACCAAAGCGGAGGAGAGATTGGACGCAGTTCGAGAGGAGGTCTTGAAGGCGATGGAGCGATTGGAGCAGATAGAGACCGAGGGCTAGGGCTGGAGACGAGAGAGATATGTCCTGGGTCGAGAAGGCACGATTGAGTGCTGCCGCCCAAGCTGTTCGGGAATTGCGAGATGGGATAACCATCGGGCTTGGAAGTGGGAACACAGTTCTTCGGGCTTTGGAGTTGGCTGCTGAAACTGTCAAGAAGGAACATCTCCGGCTGAGTTTTGTCCCGACCAGTTACCAGATGGAGATGGCGGCGCGTAGATTGGGGCTTAAGACGACGGTCCTGCCGGATGAGAAGGATCTGGATCTAGCGATTGATGGTGCGGATCAGATACAGTGGCGGAGTCTTGATATGGTAAAGGGGGGTGGGGCAGCACTGTTACGCGAGAAGATTGTGGACTCGTCAACCAAGAGATTGATCATAATAGTCGATGAGCGAAAGTTAGCCAAGACCCTGGGCGGAGAGCAACCTATTCCAGTGGAGATCGTCCCGTTCTGTTATCAAGCGACATTGGCGAAGGTAAAGCGCTTGTCTGAGAAGGCGATATTGCGAGAGGGAACCGGCAAGGTGGGACCAGTGGTCACCGATAATGGGAACCTGATAGTGGACGCATACTTCAGAAATCTTCGTAGACCAGAAATCATTCATGAGAAACTGAAGAATGTGCCAGGTGTTATCGAGACAGGATTGTTCCTTGGAATGGCAGACGTTGCTTATGTCGGTAGAAAGGACGGGCATGTCGACATATTGAGAAGAAGCTAGATACTGTTCAAATGAATTGATTAGCCGGGGGAAGATATTATGCGAGGAGAGGCTCGCCTTCTCTTCAACCTGTCGAAAATCAGCAACCCCGCGACTACTGCGACACCAAGGGTGACGAAAGCGGCGCCAACATATGCGTAGGCCGCAAGTGGTCTGCCGAAAGATGGGAAGCGAATGGATCCTGGGGAAGGAAAGCTTTCAAACGGTTGGACGGTAACAGAGAATTCCCTTGTGTGGACTCTAGGTCCCGAGCTTCCAGTGATATTCATCTTGTAAGTTCGAGCTGGAGTGCTGAAGGTTGGAGAGAAGGACAGTAGAAAGGACATCTTGGTATTCGGTGAGAGGTTGAGCCTTCTCGGGGCCAGAGTTGTAGTGGGGAGTCCTTCTGGGGACGTGGACAGGGCAATTGTAACGTTTCCAGCGAATCCGGACAAGCTGGTAAGCGTAACATTCGTGGCGGCGGTCTGGCCCTGAATTAGGGTCATCGAGGGCGGACTAGTGGTAAGACTGAAGTCTGGAAGATCGATCCCAGCCGTGATCACATCTTGGTCTTGGCAGCCGTAGCCAAGAATAACTGTATCGCAGGCAAACCGATTGTCTGTCCAGATAACATGAACCCTGATCGGAGTGGCAGTTATCTGGATATAGTCGCCAATAAACGGCTCGTTGTTGTTAGGAGCATCTGACCTCTTGACAGAGTTGGGGTCGAAGGATACTGTTGTTATCCGGATGTTCGGCGAGAAGCTCAAGCCCCCGTTTAACGAATAAGCATAGAATATGTCCAGAGCATTCAATGAGGTGGCGTTGTTTTGTCTGCTGTCATACCAGGCGATATTGATAATGCCTCCAGAGACCGCAATGCTTGGGAAGAAGTGCTGGGTCGACACGCAACAAGTCCTTGTATCAGTCACAAAATCGTTGACCATAATGCTAGCAGTCCAAGTGGACCCTCCATCCATCGACTTTGTAAATAATACGTTGGAATTTCCTCGTCCACAGTCGTCTCGAACCAGGTACACCGCCTTTGAATCGGATGCTATCTGGGGAATCGTGAAGTCGCGGAAGCTCCCTCCCGGTAAGGTGGAAGACAAACCAAGAAAACAGGCATTCGTGACGACCTTGACATTTTGGGCCAAGACGGTTCCGCCGTTCGTCACTTTCGATACCTGAACATAATTCAGCGATGCGCCGGTTACTGGATCGAAAGCGTCGCTCGAAACGTATACATCGCCTAAGGGGTCAACCGTTAATCCCGGAAGCTCGCCCGTCTCATCTCCGGGAGTGTAGAGCGGTTCGGAGAAGGTTCTTCCCCCATCACTAGAGTGGGTTAGAACAGTCGCAAAGTGGGAAGTGCTCGTGAGGTTCGCGTCGAAAGCCAAGTAGACAGTCCCATCATATGGACTACTAGAAGTATCCACTGCAATCCATGGTTTGTCATCGTTCAATGGGCCGCGGATCATTGTCGCACCAAAATAGTCGGCGCCATCATTGATGTATTTGGCCACAAAGGCCACCAGGCCAGGCTGGGCTACGTCGTTCGTTATGTTGAACGCAATCCCAGTGTAGTAGACATTACCCATTCGGTCGAATGCTAAGACTGGATCGGAGAGCGTGTTCGATCGATGTAACGGAGAAACCATTCCATCAGGGGAGTTATCTCCCGGAAACCCTGGCAAGAGCTTGGAAGTCCAAGATTGCCCGCCATCGGTGGATCGATAGTAACCATGCCATCGATGCTGGTTAGAATCCCTCAAACGATAGTCCTGGGCACCCGCGACAATGATGTCCTGGTTGCGAGGATCGATCGCGATCGTGGGCTCAGCTTGTTGCCGATCATGAGTATTCTCGTCCACGATTGGAATGTTGACGGGACTAGAGCCGGACGCTACCTGAACCCGCAATAAGCCAGGAGGATTAGCCATGGCGGAGAGATGGAGATCAGACTCGGTCAAGAGAGCGAAGCCAATCAACCCCGACAGGGACAAGAGAAGAATCAGAAGCGAGATTATTCGACGCCGGACCTTCGGTTCATTCGCGGACATGAGTAGAGCATCACTTACGTAGCTTGGATTTGGGAGTATCGCGGAGGAGAGTGCCGGGGGCGGGATTCCCTGAGCCACCGTCTCTTGACGGGTGGCAATTTCGAGCCCGCGACCTCCGGATATCCCTTCTAGGGGATTATGAGTCCGGCGCTTGAGCTCCCCTCACGCGAGGGGTCTAGCCAGGCTGAGCCACCCCGGCAAAACCGCGGGTTCTGGATGGCGGGGCTAAAACTCTTTGGTGCATCCGACTCTAAACAAGAAACAATAAACAGCCGCCCGTCTAGACTGAATTGGTAGCGGTCTCTCGGCCCATGAGCAAAGAGAGTAGTAGCAAGAACTACGACTTTCTTACGCTAGATGATGTCGAGACCTCTGGAAAACGGATCTTCCTCCGAGTCGATATCAACGTCCCAATAGACCCGTCGACTGATGAGATTCTTGATGATACCAGGATCAGGGCAATTTCGGACACACTGAAAGAGCTTGAAGATGCACGTGTCATTCTCGGATCGCATCAGAGCCGTCCAGGAAAAGATGATTTCACCTCTCTAGAGCCACACGCTCAGCGAATCGCCAGATACTGCAGTCAGGATGTAAGTTTTGTCGATGATGTGATGGGACCGCTTGCCAGACAGAAGATACTCCGCGTCGAGCCGGGTGAAATCTTGGTCCTTGACAATCTACGTTTTTGTTCAGAAGAAAACTTGGATGACAAGCCAGAGAAACTTGTCAAAACGCATCTCGTGAAAAGGTTCGCCAAACTCTTCGACCTAAATGTCAATGATGCTTTCGCGACTGCTCATAGGTCGCAGCCCTCACTGGTTGGCTTGCCTGAGGTCTTGCCAAGTGTCGCGGGACGATTAACGGAGCGAGAATTGAAAGCGGTTTCAATGCTTCTAGTCAATCCAGCAAGACCCTGCGTGTATGTTTTGGGAGGATCGAAGTTCGAGGACAAGATTCCTGTAATGGAACATATCCTAGCTGGTGGGAAGGCGGACAAAGTATTGTTAGGTGGGGTCCCTGGGAAAGTGTTTCTCCGTGCGATGAATCCCGACATTCCGTTAGGCGATTCGTTGCCCCCTGACATAGAGAAAGAGATGGACCGAGCACGCAGCATTCTGAAGAACTACGGAGACCAGATTCAAGCCCCAATTGATTTGGCCTACGCAATGAAAGGCAAAAGGATCGACTGTTCCTTGAACTCCCTTCCAAACGATGGAGCCGCTCTCGACGTTGGGATAAGAACAGTGGAAAAATACGCTAAGCTCATTGAAGGAGCCGCGACCGTAGTGGCTAACGGACCATTGGGAGTCTTCGAGAGAGACGGATTCGACCTTGGCACGAGGACAGTTCTAGAATCGATCGCAAAGAACAACGGGTATACTGTGATCGGTGGTGGTCATCTGATCGGCCTGGCTTCCATGGAGGGAATGGAGACCAAATTCAAACATGTCAGCACTGCAGGTGGAGCAATGCTTTCTCTTCTAGCTGGCCAGAGATTGCCAGGCGTTGATGCCCTTGTACGAGCCGCTACTAGGATGCGTGCAGAAGGTATCCAAACCGAGAAACATACTCGCCAAGGCAATCAATAAGTCGGGGAGAATTTATCAGGACCGTTCATGCCGAGGCCGCCAAAGGGTTTGCCTCGGTAGCTCAGCGGCAGAGCGACGGCTTTGTAACCCCTGCCTTGAGCCGGCAGGGCTCAAGAGAGCCGTAGGTCGGGGGTTCAATCCCCCCCCGGGGCTCCAAGTTTGAAACGCTACTACTACCCGAAATGTTCTAGGATCTCGTCTGAACCTGCGACTTTATTTTCCTTCCGAGCTTCTCCATCTCCTGCTTCCCAAGTTTCTTTCGGTCTGGGAAAGTCTTACCTTCTGAACTCTCCTGAGTGAACCTTGGGATAATGTTGACGTGTACGTGGAACAAGTCCTGAGACGCTGCCTTGCCGTTCGACTGGCCTATATTGATCCCGTCTGCTCCCACTGCTTCTTTCAAGCCTTTCATGACCTTAGCAACGGTCGAGAACAGAAGGCCGACCTCCTCGGGTGGCATCTCGTCCAGCGTACCGTAGTGTTTCTTGGAGACGACAAGCGTGTGTCCCGGATTCAGAGGATATATGTCTAGGAAAGCAATCGAGTGTCCATCTTCGTAGACAATGTCCGCAGGCGCATGCCGTTCAACTATGTTGCAGAATATACAATCCTCCGCGCGGGTCATCTTGTAAGCCACCTATTCGTGGACCCACTCTTCTTCGGATACGCCGTCGAGCTTGTTCGCGAGTCTCCCGAGATCGAATAATAGGGTGGAAAGTCTGTTGAGATACTTGATGATTTCAGGATTGACCTCTTCTGATCTGGATAAAGCCACAACGGTTCTCTCGGCCCGTCTACACACTGCTCGTGCAACTTGCAATTGAGAGCCGGCGATCCCACCATTTGGGAGGATGAACCGGGTCAGCTTGGGAAGATTTGCAAACGTTGAATCTACAATCTTCTCGAGCCTGTCAACATGTTCCTTTCCAATTCGGGGGACCTTTGTCAATGTCTTGTCCGAAGCGAGGTCGCCGCCGAGGACGAATAGATCACTCTGCACCTTTCTGAGATTCTGATCGGCACCGATCTGACTGTTCAACTCATCCACCGCCCCGTATGCTTCGACTCTCGCAGACTCTTTGCCAACCCTCTTGCCAGAGTAGAGGCTTGTCTCTCCCTTGTCCCCAGTTCTAGTGTACAATCTTACCTAGCTAAGCTCCTTTTCGGCTCATTGTAAACTGATCCAGCGGCAACTGTCGTTTGTAATGGTTTACAAGCTTACTGGAGACGATCCACGAACGCAGCGGAATCCTCAATCTTTGACCAACCTCCGACAACGAGGCTTCTAGGCTGCTCGAGACAATTGGTTGGCCGGACAATGCGCGACGAGCGAGTTCACGAAATCGCCAGACACCGAGAGGAACCCAGTCACGATCAACTTCCAGAAATGCTATCGCCCCGGCCTGTCGATGCTCACGTTCCAAGAATTCTAGGATTGGAAGTTTGACCGCATGATATGCGCCAGCGATGTTAGACGGATAGTCCCGTCTCCCAATGTGAAACTCGTGATCACTATAGACTTGTGGTGTGGATCCGGTGAGCCATCCCTCAAGCGCCTCGTACATCCAAGCGGTCGGCAGTAGAAGAACCTGTACACTATTCCCCAGGGCTTCGGCTCCATAGACTCTGAAATCTCCAAGCTGGGGAAAGTCTCGTACTCGCTCGAGTATAGACTTTCCAAGAATATCGTCGACTGCCGTAATACTCCATTCCGTCGGAACAAGTCTACGGTTCTTGAAAACTCCGAGTTGTCCAACAGAGAATACCCTTGTAATTTGTTGCTGTGACACTCCTCTCTCGTAGAGTGAGAAAATTCCCTCCTGCGCACCGATGTCCCGGTCAGAAGTGATCTTCTCAACAGGACGTGGAACATGCGTATTTTCGGTAAGCACCATCTTCCCTATGGATCCCGATGGACCATGCGGAGCACTCCGCGGAAGAATGTAGATTCTAGCCTGGGGTTTCTTGGTAAGATGAAGTTCTGTCTCCGTCGGTGTCCCGGCAAGCGCTAGCTCCTGGACCAAGGAGAGCGTACGATCAGGGTTCCTGGCATCCGCGACTTTGACCCGGGTTTTTCCTCTCACTAGGCTGAATCGGTATGTTACTAGATCGTCGATCGAACTATCAAGCCATCTCGACGGATCGTCCAGAATCTCCGGGCCCCTGCCCTCGAAGGACGGTAGGATCGGCACGAGTGGTCCGGCTCGAAGGAATGGATAGTCAGCACTGCCAAGGAACACGCTGGGTGGAGACGGTCCGTTAAAGACCGTCTTGTTGACTGCTCTCTCGATCTCGACCAAACCTTTTGCCCGCTGGTAGACTGGGCATAGACCTGGGTTTTGGATACAGACTAACCGGTTCCCATTACAGACCTGGCAACCAGCCTCTCGTCTCGATTCTCCACTCGGCGCTCGATAGAGCCTTGCCTGCAATTTTCCTACCGGACAAAGTAGTCAGGGTAAGGAAAAGCCTTTCAAGCTTCAAACTCCTGTCTAGACCAGGAGTCCCTCTAGAGACCTCTGGACCCTGGCCATGACTCTTTTCCCAGCCGATATGCAAAAGGCGGAGACCACATGATCAAAGAGGCCATACTCTATCATCCCCTGGAACAAGGAAGGGTCAAGTGCACAGCCTGTGCACGATACTGCAACATTCCTGAAGGCAAAGTCGGATTCTGCGGAGTACGCCAAAACATCGAGGGAAAACTCCAGCTCCTAGTCTACGGCAAAGTGATCACTGGGCAGATCGATCCTATCGAGAAGAAACCCGTAGTGCATTATCATCCAGGCTCGAAAATATTCTCGATCGCGACAACCGGTTGCTCATGGGCGTGCGACTATTGCCAAAATGCCGAGATTAGTCAGAGACGGAAGGCCGAGGGTGTCGATGTCGAGCCTTCCGGGGTGGTAGAAATGGCCTTGTCCCATAACTGTCAAGGACTTGCGTATACTTACAATCAACCAACCATCTTCATCGAATACGCCCGGGATGTTGGAATCGAAGCACGGAAGGTAGGGCTGATGAACATCTTCGTCTCAAACGGTTACGACACCCCTGACGCAGTTGGAACGATGAACGATTTTCTCGATTGTATAACTGTAGACTTCAAGGGGAACGCGGAGACCGGGTTCCTGAGGAAGCATGTAATGATTCCGGACGCTCAACCAATCTTCCAAACCCTCTTGGACATCAGGGACAAGACGAGGATTCACACCGAAATCACGGATCTCGTTATTCCTGAGATAGGAGATGACTTGGGCGAGGCTAGAAAGCTCTCTTCCTGGTTGTATGATAATCTGGGACCGGACGTACCCATTCACTTCCTCCGGTTCCACCCAGACTACAAACTGATGCACTTGCCCCAGACACCCGTGGCAACCTTGGAAGAACATTGCAAGATTGCAAGGAGTGTCGGATTGAGATATGTCTACGTGGGGAACGTACCAGGCCATCCTTGGGAACATACTTACTGTCCTGGCTGTGGACAGATTGCTATCAAACGATATGGTTACAACATTCTGGACTGGAGACTCGACAAGGAGAATCGCTGTGTTGACTGTGGCTACAGGCTGCCAATAGTCGGACGGCTAAGTTCCTCGTATAAAGAGGACAGGTTCCTTCCTGTTCTGAACTAGACGTAGTTCAATTCGGCTTGACTTTCTTGCGTGCTGTGGACCGTCTGCGTTTCACTTTCAGTTTTTGGACTGATCTCTGTTTGCCTAAGATCGCAAAGCCACATCCAATCTAGTTCGTTCATTTTACGAGCAAGCTTCACATTCAACGATTACGGGTTCCCTCATCGTCTCTCCGGACTTTTTACAGATCAAGAGCTTCCCCGTGAAATCGGGCTGGGCCAAGTATCGTAGCTCGTTGCCTGTCACAGTATCGCAGGAATAGCACTATACCTTCTCTTCGTTTAGACTCAAAATGGACAACGTAGTCAAGGAATGACTTTGGATAAAAGAAATAGAGAGGACCGAAGCATTGGTCAGGACGGATTAGTTTCTGCGGGGACTAGTCTTGCAGTATTAATCCTCATTTTCGGCGGAGGGCGTGACAATGCATCCGCTGTGTCCGGACGAGCTACCAATAGCGGTTGCTGGGCACGCAACGTGGAAATCTACCAATACGTTGGTCGTCGTCTGAGCGTTCACCCTAGCGTGAGTTGTAATATCGAATTGCCCGCTTTGCGTTCCAATATCTTCCAACACTCCGTTCGATCCTCGCTGGATGCTCGCGCCGACTATCTTCACACGTACCAGTGTGACGTTACCTTCTGGTAGCATGAGGCTGCCCAGGTGCACCTTCACTCCAGTCCGAAGCGTAACCATTCTTGTCTCATCCTGGAGCGTGATCCAACCGGCTGTTGGATTGCGCGTGTCACCACGGTAGACCATTACTGAGTCAGTGGTCACGCGGAGAGTATCATTCTCCTGGCCGCGGGTATAATCGTTCAAGGGAGCATAGCTCACGTAGGAGCCTGATTGGTCCGTAGTACTCGGTGCCAGGACCAGGTCGATACTGAGCTGGCCGTACTTTGGAAATATAGGGACCACTATACTCGTAACATGACTTACCGTAATGACGCCGCCCGCGATGGCCAAACCTACAAGTCCGTACATCAGGAAGGTGTTGAGTGGGGTTTTGACCATAATCTGTTCCGTCTTCTATTACATCTAGAGGGGTCTCTTAGTTAATGCAACAAGTTTGAACGGCGAGTCAAACTGGTTCATTGTCGATTCCTGTCTTGCTAGGGTCGTTGTCGCCATGTTTTCCATGTCTCCACCCAGAAGATCGCGGTGGCCGCGCTCCCGAGAAGGAGGCCAAAGAAGGTGTAGAAGTCGAGCCTGACGACTTGGGTTACGAGGTAGCTTGTTAAGACGGTAAACAGGACGGCGTATAGGGCGAAGCGGGGGACGAAGAAGCGCCATACCCTGACGAAGACCTTGAGAACATCAACCTTGACCTCTTTGACCAAGCGGTACTCTCCACTATCCTTCCTCACGAGGCCCAATTCCCGAAGTTTTTCAAGGTGGTAGAGGGCAAGAGTCGGGCTGCTGAACTTGAGGGCACGCTGGACCTCTCGGACCCCTATCGACTTGTCAGTATTGTTGAGCACGTACCAGTAAACCCGGAGAGTATTCCCCTTCAGCTCGCTCGCTATCCGGTCCTGGTCTGCGCGCTGCTCTTGGCTCGACAAGCCGCTCTAAAGAATACGCTCGATTAAGCTCATTATAACAAGCTCTGTTTCGGAAAGTCTCTTTCACGTCTTGAAACTCTACAATCTACCCCCCCTTTTTTCCAACTTTACTTTCTACTGCGCCTCAAAATGAGCGAGATCAGCCGTAATTCGTTGATTATGCTAGGAAAAGCATTTTGCGGAACTGGTTTATTCATTTAAACATAGCGGAAATTCATGAGGACGAAATGGGGGGCCAGAAAAAGCGTGCTTGGATTGGCGATCAGGGCTCAAAATGGGCGATTTCCGGGAGCCGTCATAAAATCGGACTAATTTTCTTAAAGAGACGCTTGGTTCAGACGAAAGGGTGCGAAATTCCTAGTGGCAGGATCCGTCCGGATTTGATCGCGTACTTTCATTTTCGATCCTGCCTCTACCCTAAGAGTTCGCATGCTTGACTAGACTTGAGCTTGGTTAGAATCCAGATCTGGACGTACAGGAAGAAATACGGACACAAGAAAGCAGAGTACGTATACCAAACCTACTTTCTCTATGTTCCTAAGCGGTTCGCAGAACCGGTCATACAAAGAGAGTTCAAGTTCAGACCACTTCCCGATGGATTCTTCTTCGAGCTAGTGGATGACTGTCGCAATCGAGTCAAACTCGCTAATATACGTAGCCATACGAAGAAATCCCCGGCTCATTTTCTATCATAGAAAAGATTTACGGCCGGGCTATGGTCGTTTTGGCCTTAACTCGCAGCTGTTGGAACGACAATTAGGTTAGGACAACAATAATAGTTAACTCGTGTTTGCATAGTGTCGGCGAGAGCGCGACGACGATGAGGAGATCGAGGGTTATCGATAACGCGTCAGACAACAAGGCCGCGGTCAAGTGCTAGAAAACGAGCCGATATAATGATTCCACATGTAGGAGGATTGGTAAGATGGGATATCGCGACCACGCATTTCGAAAATGGCTTTGTCGAGGGATGCTGAACCAAAGGTAAATTTTGTTGCAGGTTTTGGCAACTCATTTTGTCTGGTCCAGGACATGTCTACGCGATTTTGTCCCAAGGTCCCCATCGGTATCGCTTTCTCGGAATTATGCGCACAACTATCGGATTGTCGCCAAACGGAGCTCCTGGATGTCGGTCTTGCAATAACTTCACTGCTTTCCTTCTCTCTTCAGATTTTGCGACCCGGTGAGCTTTGCCTTTGAGCATCAGCCCTCGAAAATCGAAAAGCCCATCGTCCCCGCGTTCATAGACATCTATCTCAAACGCCACTTTGGGATTTTCAGAAATATGTCCATGCCAGAGTCTTGGAACCTTGCTTCCAACGTATACCAAGCCTCCATGATACAAGAAATCAACCCGCACGCAATGAGGGTACCCATGTGCGTCTATTGTGCAGATTCTGCCCAACGCACATTTTTTCAGCAGTTTTTCCTCTGATTCGCTGAACATGCCTCTCAAACTCAAACACCCTTCTCACTCGCCGTTCAAACACGGCTATATCAGAGATGGGCTGTTGGGACGCTCGCCCAAAGGTAAATATCGAATGGGGATCGTTCTGAAGCTTCGACAGGTAAGAGGATAGTGTGTTTTGGGTCGTAGAAGACGTCGTGTAGTACGTATCGTGAAGAAGAAGCTTCCAACCGTCTTCGTATGTCCACGATGTGGAGAGGAAGCTGTCAGGGTCTCGATCGATAAGGCTACTGGAAAAGCGGTTGTGGCATGTGCTATCTGTCAGTTGAAGGATGAATTTCAGGCTCATCCCCAAGCCCAGGCTATAGACGTCTACTCGTATTTCACGGATCGATTCTATGGCGTTAAAGATCCGAGAGCGATCATTCCAAGGGACAGACCGCCATCAGCACAAGTCGAAGCGGAGGAGGAAGAGGCGGAGGAGGATGTTCAGGAACCTGTTAGGCTAGAGCAAGAGGTTCATGCGGAGAATCCTTCGGAGACTTTTGAACAACAATCCGAGGGATCAGTTGGAGGACAGGGTTCGAAGCTAGAGGCCGGATCATCCAGCGAACAATTGAGGTCTGAGGTATCTTCGGAGACTGCCGGATCCGGCATGACAGAGGCAGAGAAGGCTCAGGTTAAGGAGGAAGAGGAGAATCCTTTCGGCGATATTTTAGAGTCGGATTCTGAGAAGGAGAAGAAACGTTACAGGAGTCCCAATCCTATCGAGCAGGAATCCTCCTCATCTTCGTCAGAGTAATAATGTATCGAGAATAAAGTCGAGTCTCGATGCTTCAACAAGCCATGAGTTCGACGCACGTCTTCTTCTACAAACTCTCAGGAGGACGCATCGGCGGACGCATCCACAAAGCGGATGTGTTATTGTTGACCACGACTGGTCGAAAGACTGGCAAGAAACGTACAACACCATTGCTTTACGTACGCGACGGGAATAGACTGGTTATTATTGCGTCGAATGGGGGTCGACCCATAGATCCTAGCTGGTGGATGAACTTGAAGCGTAATCCGATCGCGATGGTGCAGGTGAAGAGTTTGAAGGAGACTATCTATGCGCAGCGAGCGATTGGCAGTGAGAAGGAGAGATTATGGCGGTTGATGACTAATGTCTATCCGGCGTATGATAATTACCTGAAGAAGACGGATCGAGACATTCCGGTTGTTGTCTTGATGCCGAAAACCGCGTGATATAGGTCACGGTTCCCAGTTACCTAATCACAGTGAATGT
>Ga0209157_1000809_pt1 | contig 26424 bp, 25 predicted proteins | sample GraSoiAngelo_135_FD_185892 | JGI IMG/M metagenome (GOLD analysis project Ga0209157, IMG submission 185892) | Grasslands soil microbial communities from the Angelo Coastal Reserve, California, USA - 14_0929_05_40cm (SPAdes) (version 2) | ecosystem: Environmental > Terrestrial > Soil > Grasslands ...
GGGTATCTATTTTGCCCCCAAGCTATCGCCAAATGCTGACTAAACGATACCGTGATCGCTTGATTTGCGCAGGTGCCAACCGGAGCATCGTAAAACTGGCCCTGCGCGTTGGTATAAAACGACGTGCCTGGCACCTCTGAAGGACCGAGTGGCGCGAATCCTCACGGCCACGTCAAAGTCGCACCCCGATGAGGCGAAAGACGAAGGGATCGCCCTGACGAGCACAGCAGCGAAGTGCTGAGGGGATGTAGCGAGCTCCGGCGATGCGGAGAATCGATAGGGCGAGATTGCGAATGGAGGCCATGACCTGGGCGCCTGCGCCACGGCGGACGCGCGAGCGATCTTCATCAAAGGTGACGTCGCGAACGTAGTGGAGACGGTTTTCAATACACCAGTGTTTGCGGCTGGAATCCAGCAAGCGCGTGGGGTTGGCGCGTATGGGTTCGAGGCTGGTGATCCCATAGACGGTTTCCGTGGTGAACTTGTTGCTGACCAGGTGCGTGGTTTCACGCCGAATGGCACAGACCTGCTTGGCATGAGGGAAATCCAGATATCCGTTCAGATCCGTGCTGGTCCAGATGTGGCGGACCTCGAGCCGTCCGTGGGCTTTATCGATCGTGGTGTGTTGAGGGGGGAAAAGACTCCAGTTTCAGATCGGAGATATCTTGATGCAGGGTGGGTTGGTTTTCTTTGACGATGAACAAGTAATCCGCCTTCTTCTGCTCGACAATGTAGCTGGCCGACTCGGTCTGAGTATGCAAAGCGTCTGCTGTGATGAGTGCACCTGCCAGCGGCAGAGGGGCCAATAGTTCGGGAAGTTTGGGAATCTCGTTGGTTTTTTCCTCAACCTGGAGTTGGGCGATGACTACTGCCTCCTCATGCAGGATGGCGCTGAGCAGGTGCGGCGCACGCTGACCGGCGTCATGAGCGCCGCGTAGTGTCTTGCCGTCAATGGCGATGCTCTGGCCTGCTAAGGGACGCTGATTCGCAACCCATGTTCCCGTTTTCGCATCGACCTCCGCGGCATTCAGCCCCTGAAGAACTCGACGGATTGTCGGTTCCGATGGAGGTTTCCAGCGTTTCGATCCCAGCTTCCGAAGCGCTTCACGGCTCAGGCCTTTCGCCCAGTCCGCAATCGCCTGAAAGCTGCGCGCTCCCGACAACGCCGCCAAGATGGCAATCGCGGTTATGGTCACCACCGGATGCCGCACACCGCGTGGCTTGCGTGGGTCCACAATAGTTTTCAGCAAATCAATCAGGCCTCCTTCACCTTCTATCGGGAGCGCGTTGACATCAATCGTCATCTCCATGTCCGTTGCTTTCTCCTTTCGCATACGTTTCAGCGGCGGCAAGAACGGCGCAACCAAACCCGCTACCGCGTTGGGCACCAGTGGCCGCACGAAAACGATCTTTCTCTGTCCGTGGTGCCAGTAGTGTTGGTTTCGTTTCGCAAAGCCTCGTGTCTCGCCTAGCGCCTGCCAGCCTGCCGCACGGTAGCACGTCCCCCGGAAACGGGCGCGGTCGACGAAGGTCTCCGCTAGCAGCACCGGGTGGCCATGACAAACCTCCCAATCCTGGCTTAACCGCCTCAGGTTCAGCGCTAAAATCCGTGATGCCAGATTGGGTCGATTCCACGCCGGCAGTATCAAAAACCGCACATTATTCGCCACCAAATGTAAGCGCCGCCATTGCAGTTCCCGATCCCACCCAATCCACTGGTCCCGCACACCGCATTTCAACGCCGCTGACCCCCAGCCCAACAGAGCGACCCACTCGTTGCCAACGCGGGCCACGTACCAGAGCGACTCGCCTATAATGCTGTCGAATCCCAAGTAATGATGCTGCCGCATCAGTTCCCGCCAGCGCGCCCGCTCTTCACGCCGCACCAAGCGCACTGCCAAGTCCTTCCAACTTATTCGCGCGGCGCAAGTGTCGCCATTCACGCACTCACGCTACCAAATCCGTCCGAAAATAGCCAGAGCTAATCCGCTCTTGTTTGGTTTGTTTTAGTTATGAAACTTTGACGTAGCCCTGCATAATCCCCGACCCGACAACTGCCATCAAGAGCATTGCTGTACCCACCGCCTCGGCGACAACACGTCTGTTCAAAGAAGCCTGATGCCGCGGTTTGCCCTGTGGGATCTTCACCTCACCATCATATTCCGACCGCGATAGCCCTGAGCAACAGAAAGGCCCGGCACGAAGAGGTACCGGGCCTATTGAAGCAAGTCGCCTTCAGCTCTTAAAAATTGAGCCGCAAGGCGAATTGGATTTGCCGATTCGTACCTAACCCGACGGTGCGCTCGACGGTTTGCCGAAGCAGACCGAAGGCAGTTCCAGCAGCCGATTGGATGAAGGCTTGTCCTGGTTGGGTTCCTGAGCCGACAACGAACGCGTTAGCGGCTGCGTTGAAGGTCATCGACGGCAGTGCGCTATTTAGCGTCGAGCTAGGGTTGGCGAAGTTCGCGCGGTTGAAAATGTTGAAAAACTCCGAACGGAATTCGAAGTTCTTGTTCTCCTTGATTGGGAACCGCTTGGCCAGAATGAGGTCGAACTGTTGGAAGTTCGGGCCCTTGAAAGCATTTCGAGGCAAGTTCCCGTACGTTCCTGGGTCAGGGATTGCGAAGGCAGCGGGATTCAGGAAATTACGGTCGTTGCCCAAGTAAGGCTCAACACCGGAAATCAAGTCAGGCCGACGGGTTTGTCTCGATGACCCACCACCGGGCGCATTGACCACCGCCGCAAATCCCACCGGCAGCGGCTGAGTTGCGCTAACCGACGGGAGCGATGTCGTAAAGCCCTTAGAAACCGTCGTTGTCGTTGTTGCGCTGTTATTAATCGTGCAGGCCGCAATAACGCACTGCACAACAACGTCCGGACGAGTGACCGTCACATCAATCGGCACACCGCTTCGGATGTTGGAAATACCGCCAATCTGCCAGTTGCCCAGGATCGCGTTACGGATACCGCCGAGGCTGTGTTTCTTACCCGCTCCGAACGGCAAATCATAAACCGCGCTCACGTTGAACGTGTGGCGTATATCGAATGTGTTATACCCCAGATCTGCGGCGTAGTTGTTTGTGTCGTTGCTGCCAGACTTAGGTGTTCCGCCCGCGGGTTGCGCAGCAGTTCGCGATTCGTTCGATCCCGACGTGATACCGAAGCTCCTCGCAAGAGAGTATTGAGAATTCAATGTCAGGCCGTTCGACAGCCGCCGTGTCAGCGTGAGTTGGAACGAATTGTAACTATCTGTGCCGCCACTGCTCTTCGTATCGATTTCGGCAAATGGATTTTGAACCGACGTGCCGTTGATGATGGAAAACTGCCGCACGGTGGTCACTCCAATGACTTGTCCTGCGGCATTCGTGCGGTTCACTATACCAGCGTCAGTGGGAATCGGCGTCCCATCGAGTATCGTCGTTGCTCCGGGACGGAAAATATTGGAGAGACCGCGAAGAAAAAGGTTGCGTCCCTGACTGCCCACGTAGGCCGCAGTCACAACCATCCTGTATGCAAGTTCCTGTTGAACTGAAAAGGTGTAGCTGTAAACCCTCTCCGGAATCTTGTAATCGGTTTGATACGCGCGTGGTTGGAAATTGCGATTGTTGGGATTCGCCGCGAAGGCCGACCTGATGCTGCTGACAGCCGCATCCTGGTTTGGATCGAATACAAGCAGCGGGCCGCTGGTAAGCGTTGAGCTCACGCGATCGCTTTCGATCGGCTGGAGCTGATCTTCAACTTGTCCGGGTCCATAGAAAATGCCGAAGCCGCCTCGCAATACGGTTTTTGCGGCCTTTGGAGCCCATGTCAGACCGAGACGCGGAGCGAATGCGGCCTTATTGTTCACCGTAAACGCTCGACTCGGAGAATCGATTACGCCTGTTGTGGGGTTGAAAACCACGTCGAGGTTATGCGCTTCCCGCACGGGCGTGTAGTACTCGTAACGCACCCCGTAGTTCAGAGTTACGTCCGGACGGATTTTCCACTCATCTTGCGCATATCCGATGTAGAACTCCAGCTCTCCCAGACGGTTTCCAATGACGCCGTTATTGAAGGGGCTTGGATCGCTCACGTCGCCGAGGTATTGGATGGAAGCCGGTTTGTTGGCCAGAAAATCTGTCAGGTTATTGAACACGTAGGTACTGCCGCCGAGCCGGTCCGTATAGAAACGGTTGAGTCGAACCTCACCCCCGAACTTGAATGAGTGCTTGCCCTGCGTCCAGATGAGATCATCGACGAAGTTCAGCGAGTAGGTTGTGTACGGTTGGCCGCGACCATTCGTGGCAGAGTTGGCGCGGACGAGGCCACCAGGAATAGCAGTACCGGCCGATGTTCCCTGACCCGCGATGCTGAAGTTGGCGGTATTTCCGGAAATGTTGACGGCAAGTTTGCCGAGGTCAATACCATTGACGACCGGCGCCTTGCCGTTGGTTCGCGTGTACGTGCCGTTATAACCGAACTTGAAATTATTGAGGATGTTCGCGCTCAGAGTTGATTGGAACCCCAAAACGCCGTTTTGAGGGCTTGCTACGAAGATGTCCCGGCGGCCTGTAACTCCATCCGGTGAGTCCAGATTTCCGTCATCGCGGAAGTAACGGAAATAGAGGCTGTGTTTATCGTTCAATTTATGATCGATGCGCAACGAATAAGCACGCTCATTAATTATCGCATTCGTCTGAAGCTGCGCGACATCGAAGAGATTGCTGCCCGACCCCACCGAAACGATCTGGGCGCGAGGGTCCTTGAAACCGGGAAGGAGGAGGAGCGAGCGCGACGCCTGACCGTTTGCTTCAATACACGGGACTCCATTCGGAGCCGGCGCGCAGATGCGCGACGCGGCGCCGGGGATCGCCTCGACGGTATTCACGCCGGCTCGCAAACGATAGCCTTCATAGCTTCCGAAGAAGAAGGTCTTGTTTTTCACAATCGGCCCGCCTACGGAACCGCCAAATTGATTCAACCGCAGAGGAGCCTTCTGCCCGGCGATGTTGTCGAAAAAATTCGCTGCATCAAGCACGTCGTTTCGCAGATACTCGAACAACGATCCGTGAAATTGATTACCGCCCGATTTCGTTACCAGGCTGATCTGGCCGCCAGTTCCTGTCCCGAACTCCGCGGTATAATTGCTTGATTCCACACGGAACTCCTGAACGTTCTCGAGACTCGATTGCAAACGAAACGGTGAATCAATCTCGGCATTCAGTGTCCCCGGATTCGCATCGATCGTGCCGGTGCCTTCGATGCCATCGTAACGGATAGTGTTCTGCTCCGTCGCTCGGCCGGCGAAGCGAATCGATCCGAACGTGCCCGATCCAACATTAGTCGAGCCTGGCGCCTGCAAGTAAAGCTGTGAAACCTGGCGGCCATTGAGGGGCAGCGCCTCGACTTCACGAGGAACGACATTCACACCAATGGTCGCGGAACTCGTATCGACGGCAACATCTCCGAAATTCTCTACCACACTCACGTCAGTGGTGACAGCGGATGGACGAAGCGTCAGGTCCACCGTCGCCTTTTGCCCGACGACCAGTTGAACTCCCGTCGTTTGCACCGGCGCAAATCCGGAAAGATCGGCCTTCACGCTGTAGGTCGAAGGCCGCAACGCTGTGACAAGGTAATCTCCCGCATCACCCGTCACAGCCGTATGCTCCTCACCCGTTCGTTCATTTATAACCATCACACTGACGCCGGGGATCACGGCGCCCGTCGCATCCTTCACTACGCCGCCGATGCGTCCCTGGTCTACCTGCCCGAACGCATCGCCAACAAGAGCGCAACTGATCATAAGTACACAGATGTAGCCTCTCCATTGTCGCAAACTCAAGGTTTCCTCCTTATTAAGAACGAAGTTAGATTTTTTTTGAAAGATTGGCGGCTGTATCAAAGGCACACTCTACATGGCCACATTCAAGCGTTTATGAATGAATGGTTAAAAAATTGTTACAACGGGCTTTGGGGGATTACGTTCGGCAGGGAAGATTTTCAGAATTCGATGAATTCCCGAGAGCACCGCTTTCGTGTTCGTCTCTCGTACTGCTCCCCCAAGCGCTGTCCGAATCGTAAGAGGCGTCTTGGAGGTTTTCAGTTCGCTTTGCTGGTGTCCGCTCAGCATGTTTCATTAGCTAACCGCGGAGAACGAGGCTCTGTCTGCGGAGGATGAAGCGTGCTGCGATATTCGTTACGAGAACGAGGGAAAGAAGGACAAGGCCTGCAGCCCATGCCTGCCGGTGCCAGTCCTCATAAGGAGCGATGGCGTAGGTAAAAATCATCACCGGCAGGGACGAAGTCGGCTGATTCCAGCCGGGACTCGAAAAACGATTGTTGAAGGCGGTGAAGAGCAGTGGAGCAGTCTCTCCAGCAACTCTGGCAACGTCGAGCATGATTCCCGTAATAATGCCGCGCATCGCAGCCGGAATAACGACGGTCGCGATTGCTCTCCATTTCGTCGCGCCCAAAGCAAGTGCGCCCTCGCGAAGCGAGTTAGGAACGGCCCGCAGAAACTCCTCGGTGCTGCGGACGGCGATCGGAATCATCATGACTCCTAATGCGACGCCCCCGGCGAACGTCGAGAAATGCTTCATGGGCAGCACAATTAGAGCGTATGCAAAAATTCCCATCACGATAGAGGGCACGCCATTCAAAAGATCCGTCGTGTAGCGAACAATGAACGCCCACGTTGTTCCGCCAAATTCGGCGAGGTACACGCCGCCCAGAAATCCGATTGGCACTCCAATCAGGCTTGCGAGCAACAAGAGCTTGGCGCTTCCAATAATCGCGTTCGCAAATCCGCCTCCTGTTTCGCCAACCGGCGCAGGCAGTTGGGTAAAGAATTGCCAATTCAACGTGCGGCCTCCTTGCCACAGCAGATAACCAAGGATAAAGAACAGCACAGAAACGGCAACCGCGGCGCAGAGACCGGTCATAGCGAACATGACGAAGTTTGTAATTTTCCTCCGAGTTCTGCGCGAAATCATGAGTGTGCCGTACTCTTTCTCGTCGTCGCCAGAATCAGCAGGCGCGCTATGGCATTAACGGCAATCGTTATGCAAAACAAGACCAATCCCAGTTCAATGAGCGCGGAAATGTAGATGTCGCTGGTAGCCTCTGAAAACTCATTCGCGATGACCGCCGCAATGGAATAGCCGGGAGCAAACAGCGACGCGTTGATTTTGGGGTCATTACCGATGACCATCGTTACAGCCATTGTTTCGCCCAGCGCTCGCGCGAGAGCCAGAAAGATAGATCCAATGATTCCCGCTTTGGCGTACGGCACGACTACGTGGCTGGCCGTTTCCCAACGAGTTGCGCCCAAGGCCAACGAAGCTTCACGCTGCTCACGTGGCACAGCGAGCAATACCTCTCGTGAGATCGAGATGATGAAAGGAAGAATCATAATCGCGAGCACTGTGCCGGCGGCGAGCAGCCCAACGCCGTATGATGGCCCCTGAAAGAAAGGGAGAAAACCTAAAGTCGACCGCAGAACGGGCGCGATATAGTCTCGCAAAAGGGGAATCAGTGTAAAGATCGCAAGCAATCCATAGATCACGCTCGGCACGGCGGCGAGCAACTCGATTAGAAAAGCAAGCCCATCCGAGACACGTGGTGGCGCCAGTTCGGCCAAGAAAACCGCGGCACCTAATCCAAGCGGAACACCGATAATCAACGCCAGCGCCGATGTCACGAGAGTGCCATAAATGAATGGTAAGGCACCAAATTCCAACGCGACCGGATCCCACGTCGTTGTCATGAGGAAACTGAAACCGAATTTTTGCCGTGTGAGGGCCGAACTTCGAAAGAGTTCGAAAAACAGGAGCGCGGTAACCAGGATGATAGCCGAAGCAAAAATAAGTGTGATGAGATGTGCGATCTGATCACCGCGTAAGAGCCGCTGCACGAATTTGTGCTGGGGCGATACAGGACGGTCTATGGTAGGGCTCGCCGTCGTCATTTATTGGACTTGTGCAATCGCCTTCTGTTCCATGACGACAACCTCCGCAGGAAGTTTGGCGTATGAAAGTGCTTCGACCATGCTCTGGCCGTCCGTGAGCATCCATTCGAGGAAGTCCGTAAGCGCCTTCTTCTTCATCGGATCCTCAATCTTAGAGGGAATAAGCAGCCATGTGAAACTCGAAATAGGATACGCATCCGGTCCCGTGGAATCGGTAATCGATACACGGAAGTCCTCAGGCATCTGTTTGGAAGCTCCTGCTGCCGCGGCCGTAACACTCATCAGATCGGCCTTGACGAACTTGCCCGCGCTGTTTCGCACCTTCCCGTAGGACATCTTGTTTTGGATAGCATAGATAAGCTCGACGTATCCGATGCTGTCGGGCGTCTGCTTGATCAAACCTGCCACACCTTCATTACCTTTGCCCCCCAATCCCACAGGCCAATTAACCGACGTGCTCATTCCAACTTTGGATTTCCATTCCGGGCTGATCTTGGAAAGGTAGTCGACCCAGACATACGTCGTTCCACTGCCGTCGGAACGATGAACCACAACGATATCTTTATCAGGCAAACTTACCGAAGGATTTGCTTTTTTGAGTTCCGGATCGTTCCACTTCTTGATCTTGCCCAGGAAAATGGCGGCCAGTGCATCGGATGTGAAATTGAGTTCTTCTGTGATTCCGGGAATGTTGTATGCGGCTACATCGGCACCGAGCACCGTCGGAAAGTGCAGGATTTTTGTCTTGGCCTGCTTCAGTTGCTCGTCCGTCATCGGGCCATCGCTTGCTCCGAAATCCACGGTCCCCTCGAGGATCTGCCGAATTCCGCCACCCGATCCAATCGATTGATAGTTGATCTGAATGTTTGGAAACTTCCGGTGGTATTCATCGAACCACTTGGAATACATCGGGTAAGGGAACGTTGCACCCGCACCATTAATAAGGATCTGACGCGCAGGCGCAGCTTTTGTAGAGTCCGACGATGCCGTAGGCGAACCGCAGCTCGTAAAAGCCAAACCGAGCGCGAACGCCACTATCGAAACAACTCTTTTCATAGACTTCCTCCCAAAAGAGACCTAATTAAATGTTACTTCACAACCCTTCGCCGTTCGTACCAAAGCGATAGCCGACACCGTGAACCGTCTGGACGTATGCAGGCTGCTCCGGCTTTGGTTCAATCTTTTCGCGGATTCGGCGGATGTACACATCCACGCTCCGGGGCGTAACGCTCCGATCGTTGCCCCAAACGCTATCGAGTAATTGTTCTCTCGAGAAAACCCTTCCCGGATTCAGAGCCATGTAGTGCAACAGGCGGAATTCCAGCGCGCTCAGCTCCACCGGCCGGCCTTCGACTGAAACGATATGGGCTGTCGGATCGATAACAAGATTACCCCGTTGTAATTTCGATCGTTGCGGCGGCGCGGGTTCATTCCGGCGTAGAAGCGCGCGAACACGTGCTATCACTTCACGCGTGCTGAAAGGCTTCGTGACATAATCATCGGCGCCGACCTCCAGTCCTACCACTCGATCCGCCTCTTCGTTCCGGGCGGACAAAATGAGCACCGGCGTACGGGTAAATCGGTCGATACGCCGCAGTTGACGGCAGACCTCCAGGCCATCGAGTCCGGGAAGCATCAAGTCCAGGATGACCAGGTCCGGGGGATCGCGCCGCGCTTCGGCGAGAGCAACGGCTCCATCGGTGGCGTAGCTGACCTTGAAGCCCTCTTTTTCGAGATTGTATTTCAGCAGTCTGACAAGATCGTTGTCATCTTCGACGATCAGAACCTTCTTTACCACGATACGTAAGAAATGCCACAGGTCCGCCGTGATTTTGTGTGACAAGTCTGTGAACTTTAATCCCGGGAATTGTCCGTCCTTTTCCGCACTGTTCACAAACGTGTAACATTTTCTCGGTTATGATAGGGCATCAATGGCCGAACCTGTAAAAATCAGCGTCAGCCATGTCAATTTCTATTACGGCACGAATCAGGCTCTCCATGACGTGTCGGTCCAGATCCGTCCGCAATGCGTCACAGCGCTAATCGGCCCATCGGGCTGCGGCAAATCGACATTCCTCCGGTCGTTGAATCGGATGAACGATCTCATTGCGGGCGCGCGCCTCGAAGGCAAGGTCGAATTGGATGGCGAAAATATTTATTCGGACCAGATGGACGTGATTCATCTTCGACGCCGTGTCGGCATGATTTTTCAGCGATCGAATCCGTTTCCGATGTCCGTGTATGACAATGTTGCATATGGCGTCCGAGTCAACGGCATTGCCGGTAAAAGAATGCAACTGGATGAGATTGTCGAGAGGACATTACGGGCCGCGGCGCTGTGGGAAGAAGTGAAGGACCGGCTGCATCGATCGGCAATGTCCTTGTCCGGCGGGCAACAACAACGTTTGTGCATTGCCAGGGCGCTAGCGGTCGAACCGGAAGTTCTTTTGATGGACGAACCGGCCTCGGCGCTGGATCCGATCTCGACGGCGAAAATTGAAGAACTGATCTATAACTTGAAGCAGAACTATACAATCATTGTAGTCACCCACAACATGCAGCAGGCAGCGCGAATATCCGACGAGACCGGGTTCTTCCTGACCGGCCGCCTGGTCGAGTTCAATGAGACGAAGAGAATCTTTACAGCACCGGCTAATCGAGAGACGGAAGATTACATTACAGGACGATTTGGATGAGCCAAATAAATAGACAAGCATATTCTCCTCCTTTGTAAGGAGGGGAATGGTTAGGAAAGGCCATGCCGGAGCGCGAACATACCAGTAAACATTACGAACAGCAGCTTCGGGAACTGAAAAATAAACTGCTGCTCATGAGTCATAAAGCGGAGCAGATGATCTCCGACTCTATCCGCTCGCTGGTCGAACGGCGTCCGAGTCTCGCCGAAGAAGTCATCGGCCGGGATGATGAGATCGACAAGCTGGAAATTGAAGTCGATGAACTGTGCTACCAGATCCTCGCGCTCGAACAACCGGTCGCGGGGGACCTGCGCTTTATTGCGACGGCCATGAAAATCGTCAAAGACATCGAGCGCATCGGCGATATTGCGGTGAATATCGGTGAGCGAGCGACGGAACTGATCCAGGAACCGGAACTCAAACGGCTGGTCGATCTGCCGATCATGGCGGAAGCAGCGCAGAAGATCCTTAAAGAAAGCCTCGATGCGTTCGTCAATTCCGATCCGGAGCTTGCAAAAAGGGTAATATTTAATGACAACGTCCTCGATGACCTTTACGAACAGATTTTCCGGGAGCTTCTGACGTACATGTTGGAAGATCCGCGCTCGATTTCCCGCGCAATCAAATTGATCTTCATCGCGAAGGCACTCGAGCGCGTTGGCGACCATTCAGCAAATATTGCAGAGATGGTGGTTTTCCTGGTGAAGGGGCAGGATATTCGTCATGGAACGCATCTTGATCGTGGATGACGATTCGGATATTCAGCGGCTCGTCAGCTATAACCTGAGCCAGGCCGGATTCCAGGTCTCGGCGGCCGTGACGGGCGTGGCCGCGCTCCATGCAGTTGAGGAACGTCTACCCGATTTGATCATTCTTGACATCATGCTTCCCGACCTCGGCGGGCTGGAGGTTTGCCGGCTGGTTCGCGAACGCGAGAAATCTCGACGCATTCCAATCATCATGCTTACAGCGCGGACAGAAGAGATCGACCGCGTCGTCGGCTTTGAAATAGGCGCCGATGATTACGTGATGAAGCCTTTTAGCCCGCGCGAACTTGTATTGCGGGTGAAATCGATATTGAGGCGCGTAGGCAACGATAGTGGCGGTGAGACGCTCCGCATCGGAAAAATTGAGCTTTTTCCTCAGCGCCGGCAAGTGTTCGTCAGCAACCGGCCCCTTACATTGACTGCCAAAGAGTTCGACCTCCTGGAGCAACTCATGCGTGCTCGCGGAAATGTGCTGACGCGCGAGACGCTAATGAATAAGGTCTGGGGATACCATCGCCAGGCGGCGTCTCGAACGCTGGACACTCATGTCCGCCGGCTGCGCGAAAAATTGGGTGACGAAGCGGCGCATGTCGAAACGGTCCAGAAGGTTGGTTACCGAATGGGGAGCCCGCACGAAGCGCAAGGGCGCACGGAGCGTGGGCGTGATAGCGTGAAAGCTCAAGCCAAGCGCACAGCCTCGAGGGATGGCGCCGGATAATTCATGGCCTTGCGGCTTCAATCCCGCCTCGTCCTCTGGAATCTCTTTCTCGTCTCTTTAGCTTCCATCATTCTTTCCTTTTTTCTGACGGCGTCCCAGCTTGCATTGATGCTCGTCGTCGCTGTCGCGGCGACGTTCATCTTCACCTACGGCGTGCATGTACTCGTACTGCGCCCACTGCACAGAATCTCCCTCGTTTCGAGAAAGCTCGCGTCCGGAAATTTAGATGAACGGTTGCCGATTGCGGGTGACGAGCAAATTGCGGCCCTTGGAACATCCCTGAACACGATGGCGCAAGCTCTCAGCGCGCGAATGCAGGCATTGTCGGATGAGAAACAGCAGCTCGAGCTGATTCTGGCGGCAATGGGCCAGGGGGTTATGGTTCTTGATCATGACGGCCGGATTACTCTTGCCAACAGTTCCCTTCTTAGAGTGCTGGACACCGATCGGAATCTCAGCGGCAAAACACCGTTGGAAGTTTTCAGGCGGCCGGAACTGGAGAACGCTGTTAAAGCCGTCCTTCGCGGGAAGCCTATTGAGACTCTGGAAATCACAGTTGGAAACAAAAGAATTCTGCAAGCCAATGTCGCACCCGTAACGAACGCCGCCGGCATACGGACTTCAGCAGTCGTAGTTTTCAATGACATGACGGAGATCCGCCGGGCGGAACGCATGCGCCGCGATTTTGTCGCCAATGTTTCCCATGAATTCAAGACCCCACTCACTTCGATCCGTGGCTACACCGAGACGTTATTGTCCGGCGCTAAGGAGGATCCCAAAATTGCGTTGGAGTTTCTCAGGATTATCGAGCGAAATGCTCAGAATCTCGAAGCACTCGTCAGTGACTTGCTGGTCCTGGCAAAGTTCGAAGCTGAACTTCCGGTAACCAGAGAGCCGTTCGGTTTAATGTTTGTAATCAAAGAGCAGATTGCGTCCCGGAAGAACGCGATAGAAGATCGCGGCATTCAGGTCCGCATCGACTGTCCAGATATACAGATCCACGGAGATCGATCGCGGTTGGCCACAGCGCTATCCAACCTGATCGACAATGCCATTAAGTACAACAAGCCGGGAGGGCAGATTCAGATTTCTGCGGATACACGGAATGGCACACTGAACCTTGTAGTGTCCGATACCGGCAACGGCATCCCTTCCGAGGCATTGCCGCGAATCTTCGAACGGTTTTATCGCGTGGATAAAGCAAGGGCACGTGAGTCAGGCGGTACCGGCCTGGGACTCGCCATCGTGAAACACGCCATCGAAAGCCAAGGCGGGACGATCAGCGTTGCGAGCCGGCTTGGTTCCGGCTCGACTTTCACGATTCGATTGCCGATGTGAGCTATTCCCCTCCTCGCAGAGGAGGGGAATGTCCCGCATTTACCCTCCGGCAATCGCACCAATGACGATAAATGGCTCTTTCCCGGATGCGACCGGCTCGGGCAGCGGTGCGTCCGGCGGTTCGTTGGAAAGGTCCTGCTCACAGGCGAAGAAACGCAAAAACGAACGGCGCTGAAGAGTGCCATGATCTCGTATGGTGCCGCGCAACATGGGATAACGGCCCTCGAGCGCATCGAGCACGGAACGCTGGGTGATCGGTCCCTCGACCTCGAGCATGACTTCGGTGCCGACGTCCGCCAAATTGCGGAGATGATAGGGAAGGACCACCCGGATCATATCAAGCCAGCGTCTGGACCTCCACCGACAGCACTCCCGGCAAATCCCGCACGATCGGATTCCAGCTATCGCCCGCGTCGGCTGAGCAGTACACCTGTCCTCCGGTCGTTCCAAAATAGATACCACATTTGTCCAGCGAATCTACCGCCATCGCATCGCGCAGGACGCTCACATAGCAATCCTTCTGCGGCAAGCCTTTGGTGAGCGCCTGCCACTCATTGCCGCCACTGCGGCTGCGATATACGGTCAGTTTTCCACCGTGGACGTAATGCTCGCTGTCACTTTTGATCGGGATAACGTAAATTGTCTCGGGTTCGTGCGTGTGCACATCAATCACGAAGCCAAAATCCGTCGGCAAGTTGCCGCTGATTTCTTTCCAGTTGTCGCCGGCATCGTCGGAGCGCATCACGTCCCAGTGCTTCTGCATGAACAGCACACCGGGACGCCTGGCGTTCATAGCGATATGGTGGACGCAGTGGCCGACCTCAGCTTCAGGGTTGGGAATATACAGCGAGCGCAGCCCCTTGTTGATCGGCTTCCAGGTTTTGCCTCCATCGTCGGTGCGGAATGCGCCGGCAGCGGAAATGGCGATCCATATCCTCTGTCGATTGCTCGGATCGAGAATGATCGTGTGCAGGCACATTCCGCCGGCGCCGGGCTGCCACTGCGGACCGGTGCCGTGGCCGCGCAGTCCTGAAAGCTCTTTCCAGTTCTTGGCGCCATCGGTCGTGCGAAATAGCGCCGCGTCCTCGATTCCCGCGTAAACCGTATCGGGATCCGTGAGTGAAGGCTCGACATGCCACACTCGTTTGAACTCCCACGGACGCTGGGAGCCGTCATACCATTGGTGCGTGGTCAGTGGCTTCCCCGTTTCAGCCGCCGTGTCGTAAACAAATTTGTTGCTCTCGCCCTTAGGCCACCCCTGTGGAGTAGTGGTCGGTTCGCCCGGAAGGGTGCCGGGCTGGTGCCAAGTCTTGCCGCCGTCATCTGAACGCTGAATGATCTGCCCGAACCATCCGCTTGTTTGCGATACATAAATACGATTCGGGTCGGCAGGCGAACCCTTGATGTGATAGATCTCCCAGCCGGCAAAATGAGGGCCGCTGGTCTCCCATTTCTCGCGCTTGCCGTCGGAAGTAAGAATAAATGCGCCTTTGCGCGTACCAACGAGAACACGGACTTGACTCATGTCTGCTCCAGTTCGTTAAGAAGTTTTCAGATTTACGGACAAACCCAGCGCCACTCGACCTCGAAGGGTCTTGGATCTCGTTCTCGCCATCTTCTCCGTACTTCGCGAAGAAGTGCATTGCGGTTCTTTGCCATGACTTCAAGTGTACCTGACCTTTCCCGATTTTTTGCGCAAACGCGTCTAGCGAAGGGAACGCAGTTGTTTCGGCGTGAGCAGCCAGTTTAGCGTTGCGCATTGTCCGAAGGTGAGCTTCTCAGTGGTGAGCTTGCACAGCCCGCCTTTTTTCAATTCAATCGTGGCCTCGCTGCCGCCGCTCACCAGCAGGGAGATCAGCCCGCTTAAATCCGGCTCGTGACCGACCAATAAGACGCTTTGAGGTTTTGTGTCGTTGATTTCACGAATGAGTTCAAGAGGATTTGCGTCCGGCAGAAGAAAGTCCGTGAACGTGACTTCTTCATCCAATTCGCCGGCGACAATATTAGCAGTTTGTGCCGCCCTCACGTATGGACTGGAAAGGATGAGATCGAACTTCAGCTCCATTGCCAGCATCGCTTCCGCGACCTGGTGGGTCTTTTCTTCTCCATCTTTGGTCAAGGGCCGATCAGCGTCTTTTTTAAAACCCGGTGTTCCTCTGTCGACAGCAATTCCGTGACGGAGAATGAAGATTTCCATTAAGCGTCTTTTTTGTCCGCAAAAGCAATCTTTCGCATCGAACGAACGGCCTGTTCGATTCTTCGCAGATCCTTTCGCCGGCCCTTCTCCGGCTTCACCGTCATTGCCTCGAGTGTTTTCCTCATCCGCAGGAATATCGAATTATCGGCGCGAGAACTTTTCCGTCTCCCGGCGTGATTTTGGCTTTCATTTAAAAAATCGATGAGTTGCACGATATCGCGCTGCAGGTTGGCCAGATACACGCGACTGATATCCTTCGCCTCGGTCCGCAAGTGTTCTAGTTGAGCGAGCAATTCTTTGCGTACTGTTGGAGTCATTACTCCTGTCTTCGATGAGGCCTGACTTGCCATTGAGTATCACCTCGATGTTTGCGCGCAGTTCTTTCTGGACAGCGCGCGGTGAGCGATTTCCGTTGATGGTTTCAAAGCCGTAGTGTTGCTGCATCGCCTGGAATTCCTTTTGAATTTGGCGTTGATATTCGATAAAGCTGGCGTACATGTTCGATGAGCGCCGCATGTCCATTCCCGATTCCCAATAATCCAGCACCGCGTGCTTTCGCAGATTTCGTTCCACGAGGATCTTCGGGCTGACCGCCAGGTAAAAGACTGCGTCCGGCACCAGCGCGATGCTGTACACGTCTCGTATCCAGGCCGGCTCAACACCTCGGACGATGGCACGCGCCATGAGAGTGTAGATGTAGCGATCGGCCAGGACGACGAAACCTGAACGCAACGCGGGAATCATGCGATTTTCGAGTTGGTCCGTAAAATCTGTGGCGTAAAACAGGCTTAGAGTTCGAGTGCCGAGAATATTCCCCTGCATCGCCTGTTCAAGCTCCCGGCTGACGAGCATTGATCGTCTTAAGCCGACGTTTACCGTCGGATAGCCGCGCCGCTCCAACCAATTGCGCAGTAGATCGATTTGTGTGGAACGGCCCGAGCCATCGGCGCCTTCGACGACGATGAGCTGTCCCTTCAGTTGATCGAGGACCACTCCCGGGATTCCTTTACCGTAGAATCGTTTGGGTTTCAGCATATTATCGGTTCTGTTGAGGGTATACGGGGCCCTGCCAGCGGTAGCGCGGCAAGTCGATCTTGGTCTCGAGTATTTCCCGGACTTTCGCCTGTTGAATGTCCGGAGGCTCCGTCGCGTCGATCTTCGTAAAATCGTATTCGTGGACCAAGTGCCGGTATTCGCTATAGATCTTGCCCTGGAATATTCGGAAGCTCTCGTGCGGGTCCTTTGAATAGCCCATGTCCATGCCGGCTTCGTGATACTTCACGCGCGTCCTTCCATCGAGGATTCGAGCCAACGCGGTCTTTAACGGCACATCAAAATAGAAGGTCACATCCGGTTTCCGGGCAAAGCTGTAGAGTTTGCGAATCCATCCGCGATCGCATCCGCGCACGGAATCACGCGCAAACGCGGTGAAGATGTACCGGTCGGCCAACACGATGTACCCCGCATTCAGCAACGGAAGGATTTGTCTTTCGTAGCGGTCGGCGAAATCCGTACTGTGGATCAGTGAGAACGTCGTCGGGGTCAGGAGCTGCCGCTTCTTTCCCTTTCGCGTCGCCTTGCGGACGATGGCTGAAGAGTTCCATTCCGTAAAAAATACTTTGTAGCCGTCGAGCTCGAGCCAGCGCTTGAGCAAATAGACTTGGGTGGATTTGCCCGAGCCATCGAGTCCTTCGACGGCAACGAGCTTTCCGGTAATCGATGATTCATGTGGTTTGCCGGTCATCAGTTTGCGAGGTCCTCCACGACGACATTCGCGTTAAATACGCTCTCAAATAGATCGCGTTTGTTCACCAGCGCCCATTTTTCCAGCAACATGTCGCCCTTACCCTTGAGCCGAAAAAGAAAGCGAGGCCGCTTGTACTCCACCTCAACGGCGTCCACCGTTGAAGCATGCTCATGGTCCAGAGCATCAGCCAACCGCAGTATTGCGGCGAGCTTCGAAATCATCAACCGATGTTTCGGCGCCATCGCTTCGTATGGCTGGTGCTGTAGCTTCGGCGCAGACTTCCGGTGATACCGCGCAACGTTAGCGATTAAGTCCGTTTGTAGCTGGGTCAGACCGACCAGAGGGCTGGATTGAATGAGATAGAAGGTGTGCTTGTGGTGATTGGCTACGTTCACGTAATGGCCGAGGTCGTGCAGCAGGGCAGCGACTTCCAGAATCAGTCTCGCTTCGGAATCCAGCTCGTGAAAAGACGCCGTCTGATCAAAAATCTGCAACGCAAGTCTGGCGACCGTGGTCGCATGTTTCTCGTCGAAAAAATATTTCTTGCCCAGGCGTCGCGCCGACTCGATCACCTGTTCGCGGTGAACGTTTTTTCCCCGATTCCGTAATTGGTGCAACAGTTCCAACAAAACGCCGTCCTTCAGACCAATTCCGGGAATGACAACTTCATCGACACCCGCTTGTTGCACGATCTTGTGGAGAACAATCGCCGCTGGAAAAATCACATCTGCCCGGTCTGGACGTAAACGCAGATCATGGATCCGGTCCTCAATACTTGTTGCCCGGAGTTTCTTGACCAGGCCCTTCAGTTCTTCAGCGGTCACCTTTTGGCTGCTGTTCTTATTGAACAATTCTTTTCGCAACTCGCCCAGCGATTCGATACTGCCACCGGTGCCGACACAGACGTCGATCTTCTGGTTTCCGATCTCCTGCTCGAGCCGCCGTTGCGTCGCATCGACATATTCCGTGACCAGCTGGTTGAATCGTTCCTCGCCGGCCTTCTCATCAAGGATTTTGAGCAGACGCACACTGCCCATGGCGTAACTTTCGGTGCAAAGGACAGTGCTGTCGTCCGCCAATGTGACTTCAACACTACCTCCACCGACATCCACCAGCAGGGCCACTTTGTTTTTCAGGTTGATCGTTTCCTTCGCCGCCAAATGAATAAGCCGCGCTTCCTCCTCACCGCCGATGATCGAAATCTCGATCCCGCTGGCTTTAGTCACCGCCTTCAGAATGGCATCCCGATTTGTCGCTTCGCGCAATGCGGAGGTACCAACTGCCTTTACTTGCGTAACGGCGTGTTCTTCCAACTTCTGTTTAAATTCGGAAAAAGTCTCAACTGTTCTGTCGATGGTATGGGCGGATATGGCACCCTTCGTGAAAACGTCTTGCCCGAGACGCACGGGCGCGCGGACGTTGTAAACGGTCTGGTATCCGCCGTCGCCATTCATGTTTGCTATATACAAACGAATAGCGTTGGTTCCGACATCAATGGCAGCGAAAGTCGGCATGAAGGCCGCTGAATATAGCTCCGGGACATGACGTTTCTGTTACTGGATTGTTAAAGTCTTGTTACAGGAGACGGCACGTGCGGGGTTTCAAAGACTTATTGGAACTCAAGCGGTAAGAATGAGATAGCCGTCCTCGTACTTGACTTCTGTTTTTCCAACGTCAATCCGCCTCGGAAACTGAACCGTACGGAACATTCTTTTGGCTGTCGCGCTTTGCTCAGCCCGAATCACCATCGCATCCGGACTCAGCAGCAATTGTATGTCGACCGCACGGACTTTGCCAATACGAACTCTGACCGTAATCGTGAGATCGTTCTCTTCGACATCCACCTCCGGTTTGACCACTAACTCTCGCTCGGCCGCCAGCCAATCTTCGAGGTCCAAAGTCGCGGTGCCACCGCGCCGGCGAAAGATCTCGTATGCGCGTCTGGTGATCTGATCGTACATGTCATTAATCTCGTCGGCGATCGTTTCTGCAAGGCGAACGGAAACTGCCGTCGCTTCCTGAGAATTCATTTCGGCCTCCCGGGTCGATTTGTTTCGACAGAAGCAATTTTCATTGAATAGATTTCAACTTTGTTAATGACCAATGAATGGTTTGAGAATTTAATGCCCATCTGAACTGCGACGTTGTTACATGCATTTCACGAATCCGTGAATTTATTGTGAATTCCACTCGGGACCCGTTTCGCCATGGTGAAAAGCCAGTATGTTAGGGTGTGCGCTCATTCAATTGCGGTGTTGGGAGAAAACCGAGCATGGGAGGACTGAGGATGAAAACGTGCCTGCGCCTTGTCGTCGCCTTCGCATTACTGTTGCCGAGTACCATGCAAGCGAGCGAAGAAAAACCTGCTTCGATGGAAGCCATAATAGAAGAGATCTCTGCCCTCAGAGCTCTCATCAGCGAACAACAGCGGCAGATTGAGCAACTCCAGAACGCTTTGAATATTGCGGGCGCGCCGGCGGACCCTGCTGCGCCGGCGGAAATTCAACCGGCGCAGGCGCCGGCGGCGCAAGGTGAAGATGTTTCCAAACGCCTCGACGCCGTTGCCGGTGGTCTCGCGGGATTCAAGTTCAGCGGCGATTTTCGATTTCGCGCGGACGTACAGGCGCGAAAAGGGAACTCCGTCGCAGGGCCTCTTCAGAATATTCGCAGCCGGTATCGCATCCGCTTGAATGCCGACAAGGACATCGATCCGAAATTCCGTTTTCATTTTCAACTTTCAACCGGATCATCCAACGTTCAAACGACCAACGATCAGGAGTTCGGCGCCATGGCTGTGAAACAGCCGTTCTCCATTGCCGAAGCCTTTATCGATTACCATCCCAGTTCAAAGCTTTCCCTCCGCGGCGGCCGCATGGAGGAAGTCTTCGCAGACAATTCCCGCTTCTTGTGGGACGACGATGTCCGCTAAAGGCTTCGGCAATGGAGAACGGCTGTTTCACAGCCATCGAAGGCGTTCAACAAGATCGAATTCCGTTCCGCCGAATATTTCTTGAGTAATCCGAATATCCCGATTCTTGCGGCGACTTCGCCTTATGTAACTGCGGGCTATCAGCCTGGACACAAAGTCCGGGATGCCAATTTGTTTCATCCCGGTCTGGTGGTATCGGGAGACCTCGGAGCGCGTTGGACGCAACAGGCTACAGCCGACATTCAGTTGTATCGCAATCAAAATCAGATCCAGCTTTCATCCACTGCGGCCGGCTTTCCCGTAGTCATCAACAACTCCATCGGCTTCAGTCTATCGGCGCCGCCATCGGCCCTCGGTAATGCTACGACCGTGCCCGGCGGCGCCACTTACACGGCGCCGCGATATCAGGTGGCCCGGCTTGCATATCGAATCACAAACAGAGGCATCTTGGTCAGTGGGCGCGAGATGCCGCTCTACTTCGATTTTCAGGCTTCCCGCAATGTCGGGACGCATTCGCTTCGTGATGCGATAATGGCGACCGCTAACTTCGGCCAGATCCGTCAATTCGGCGATGTGCGATTGCTGTATCAATTCGCAATCAAAGATGCGAATTCGATCGTCGCGCAATTCACCGACGACGATCTTGGCACCGGCCTGACAACCAACATTGCCGTTCACGCCATCCGTTTCGATCTCGGCCTGACACGGTCGCTGCAATGGCAAAACCTATTCTTCATTCAGAACGAACGCCGCACGAATAATCCCGCAGCGCAGTTCTTCGTTCCCGTTCAGCGAGGAGCCAGCACCACATACAGGTACCTCGGCCAGCTCGCATTCAGTTTTTAGCAGCAGCGGCAGATACAATCGGTGTCGGCCGGATATAGCTGTTCGGAACGGTGTGCGATAATCGCCGATTGAACCTACGAATAACACCATGTTTATTCTGGTTGATGCCAGTTGTAGCGACGATTTTCTTAGGCGTGCCCTTTTGCGCCGGCCAGTCGCCTGCCCAACATATCACCGATACCAATGCCGTTTCCTGGTGGATCTACACGGGCGACCATACAATCTCGGACCATTGGGGCGTTTTCACGGAGATTCAAGCTCGGCGTGCGCATTTTCTTGCGATTTGGCAGCAGTTGGTGATTCGGAACGCCGCCACATATCGGTTCAGTCCTCATGTCCAGGTCGCAGCCGGGTACGTTTGGACACGCACAGGCCGTTACGGAGATTTTCCCGCGCCTAAACCGTACTTGGCGCACAGAGCCTACGAACAACTGGTATTGAAACAGGAATTCAAGCACCTCGATATCGAGCATCGGTATCGCGTCGAGCAGCGGTGGCTTCAGAACTTCACCAGCGGCGACGCGTACTCTTGGGGATATGACAATCGGTTTCGGTATCAACTCAAAGGCACGCTGCCTATATCAAAGGCAGGTGACGAAGGCCAACGATGGCATCTGTTTGGTGCTGGTGAGGTTCTTCTGCATTCTGGTCCCAACCACGGGCCGGACATCTTCAATCAGACGAGGGCGCTAGGCGGTATCGGATATCGATTCTCCATGCAGAACAAAATTGAATTCGCATATCAGCACCAGTACCTTGCGCAGCGGAATGGGCGTATCTACGAATCCAATCACGGTTTGCGAGTGCAGTTTAGCTCGACGGCCAAGCTCTTTCGAAAGGGCTGAGCACGACGGACGGACGAAAAAAGACGGTGTAGAGTCCACTCTAGACGGGGCTAGACGACGGCCTCCACACCTTGGACATAGCCGAGAGGAGGGTGCGCAACAGGAAACACGACATTCCGAGGCGCACATTCTTAAATCGTATTGCGCGGTAAGATCCTGACAAATACCCTTGGTGGGGTATATTGAAGCCCGATTTGCCGGTGGGGTTGGCCCGCTCATATTGCTCTCATGATACTGAAAGTCAGAATCACAAGAACGATGAGGCTTACGACAACGTAGAGGCGATCGCCCTCGAAATAAAAGCCCAACGCTGCGAACGCTACGCGCGCGATCGGTGTTGCGATGAGAAGGACGAGTCCGAGTTGGATGATGGCATCGGTCCGCAGGCGCATCGCGGATCGGATTATCCCGGTCAGAGTTCGCAAACTACTTCGCTCCAGGTGAAATGTTGCGTAAATGTGAAGGCAAGGCGCTTGACGGTCGATTGCGGACGTCCGACTGTAGCGGTGGTCTGTGAAGGTATGAACGAGTTATGCAGGTGCGTTATTCCCCTCCTTGCATTAATGCAAGGAGGGGAATGACGCACTAGCGTAATTCATCAGAACAACAACTTGAGCGCGAACTGAATCTGGCGCTCGCGGTTCGACGTCTCCGTGATGACCCCGGCCGAGGAGCTAGGCGTAGTGCCATTGAAGAGGATCGGATTCGGAGTATCAAAGTTCGCGTGGTTCAGGACGTTGAAGAACTCCGCCCGAAACTGCAGATTTAACCGCTCACGCAGAGTCACTCGTTTGAACAATGACATGTCCACGTTGTACAAGGCCGGACCGCGCAGCGCGCCGCGTGACAGGTTGCCGAAGGTCCCCGTCGGCGGCAGCACGAAGGCATTGGGGTCGAAGAACCGGCCGGTTTTCTTGAACCCGTCCGATCCCAGAATCACGTTCCCTTTGAAGTCGGGATTCCAGTTCGGCAGGTCGGGAATACGGGTATCTCCGTTCCCGGATTGATTGAGGCCAAGCCACGGCGTAATGGGAAAGCCGCTGCGCGCGCCAAAGATGCCGTTCCACTGCCAGTCCCCGATCAGCTTTTCCACCCATCCGGTCACTCCTTTGCCCAGTGCTCTGCCGTTCCCTATCGGCAGTGCATAGCTGAAGCTGCTGCTGAACTGCTGCAACGGGTTGTAGGAAGCGAGTCCGCGGTTCAGCTTCAGATTATATGGGTTCAAGATCGTCGCAGGATCGTTCTGGGCCGAGGTGGAAAGGATTCCGGAATCGAGATCGATGACTTTCGAGAACGTATAACTGGTCCGGAACGTCAGTCCGCTTTCGGAACGCTTCGTTAGCGAGACGCTCCCTCCATGGGAGCTAGCGGTCCCCAAATACATCCAGGTCTGGGTGGAACCCACATACGGATTCGGACGCGTACCCACCGGAATGTACTCCGTTCCCTGAGGAACTGTGACCCTCTGGCTGGCCGGACGGGTCCCGCCACTGAGACATCCCGCGGGATTCTGGCAAATCACCGGCCGAATCGTATTCACATCCATGGAGGTCGAGACGTGATAGGACTGGTTACCGACATAGCTGACCTCCACCGCCAGGTTTCGCGCAATCTCCCGGTCTACTTCGAGGCTCCACTCCTGGACTGTGGGAGTGTGCATGTCTGGGTCGAGACCGCCTGGCGCGAAGGTGTCGCAATTCGCTGTCACGGTCGCACTGCAACTGGGCTTGGCCGTCCCGCCGGTGACCGGAATGATCGAGAGTAGCGGCGTATTTTCGATTGCCACACGCGCAGCGAAAGGCGGGTTGGCATTCAAGCGGTGAGTGAGATTGTCCTGAAGGTCGTTGTGAATCCCAAAGCCGGCACGCACCGCCCACTTTCCTTTGCCATTCGGGTCCCAGGCGATGCCCACGCGCGGCTGCAAGAGTGCCTTGGCGTAGTTCTTCCGAAACGGCGAGGTGCCGATGTGCGGGTTGAGCTGGATGATCCCGTTCGAGTCAAACCAGTAATTGGCGGCGTGCCCGTCCTTCTCGTTCCACCCTGTTGTCATTTCATCCCGCAATCCTAAGCGCACGGTGAGATTCGACCGCAGCTTGAATTCATCTTGGAAGTACCAGGCGGCTTGCAAGGAGCGGTAGTTCAGTTGTGTTGGATTCGCTTGGAAACTAAACTGCGTCGGCAGGTCCTGCAGAAAAGCCAGCAAGCTGGAATAGCTGACAGTTCCCGCATTTTGTTGGGCCGAGGAAAACGCCGTTTGCTGGACCCGCATGAACCACGCGCCCATGCTCAGGCTGTGGCGCCCCATCGTCATGCGCAGGTCGTCGGAGGCGGTCCAGTTCCGGCGCTTGTTGTAGAAGGGATTCTGGGGATTGGGCGACACGAGAGAAGATGCCTGAGCCGTGGTTGCCCCACCACCGATAACGATTGCGCCGGGACTCTTTCGCTTTTCGTCTCTCAGGAAAACCAGATTATCGGGAATCGCCGTTACAGGAACAGAGTGATCGGTGGCACCCGCGCGCGAGACCCCAAACATCGCGGTATTCAGGATCGTCGGCGAAAAGATATGGGTTTCTTGTACGGAGAGCGTATAAAGATCTCGGTAGTGGTCGCCGCGGAAATTCGTGTTATCGTCCGGATCGATTTCTCGTCCCTGATCCACGGTGTAATTCGCCGAAACGGAGTCTGCCGAGGACAGGTTATAGTCGAAGCGAGCCAGGCCGAAATCTTCATCCCTCGCCCGCACAGGATTGCCGGTGAAGCGGGCAACGCCGGTAAGCAATCCGTTCGGGTCACGATCCTCAGGACCGTTGGGCGTTGGCTAGAAAAGATTGGCGTACGGCAGCATGCCCCGCTGCAGATTGGGAACTGGAATATATGCATTGAGGTCCGGGCAGTTGGCCGCTCGGGCAGCCGCGGTGGTATAGATCACGTTGCAAGGCAGCAAACCCTGGCGCGCCTGCAAGTCGGGCACAAAATTGTTGTGGCTCCCCCCTAACCGTTCCCGGAAGCCTTCATAATTTCCGAACATGAACATTTTGTCCCGGACGATGGGACCGCCCAACGACGCGCCAAATTGGTTGCGCTTGAAAGGCGCGACATCTGCATCGAAGAAGTTCCGGGCGTCCAGCGCGCTGTTGCGGAGGTACTCGAAAACGGTCCCATGCAACTGGTTTGTCCCCGATGTGGTCACGGCAGTGACCTGACCGCCGGACCGCTTTCCATATTCAGCGCCATAGCTGTGCCCGAGGACGTTGAATTCCCGTATCGCTTCGACTCCGAGCAACTGCTCCGCTGATTCCGGTCGGCGCAATGAACTGACCGGTGGCGTTGTCGCCCACGTAGTCCACACCGTTGACGGTCCACCGGTTATTTTCCGTCCGCTTGCCGGCGACCGAGAAGGAGGCTCCGCCGGAATTCGACCGGTTATCCGCGGTGTGCGTATTGAGCGTCATCAACTCGTGGAAGCTGCGCCCGTTCAGAGGTAAATCCTTGAGCTGTTCCCCAGTGATCAGTCCGGCGGTGGAAGAGAGCGTCGCGTTCACTAAAGGCGCCTCCCCCGTGACCGTAACCTGCTCTGCGGTGGTTCCCACTTCCAGCGTCAAATTCAGCACGACCTCCTGCGCGACCGCCAGCTCAATTCCGGTCCGCACGAGCGGCTTGAAGCCTGGTATTTCCGCCATCACTTCATATGCGCCAACTGGAAGCGACGGCATTCGATAATCGCCGTTCTCGTTGGTGAGTACCGTACGGGTTAGTCCGCTCTCGGTTTGCTTCGCAGTGACCGTTACTCCCGGGATCACTGCTCCCGAGGTGTCGCGGACAAGACCTGAGATCGCCGCTGAGAAAGTTTGGGCGACAGCCGGCGCGGCTCCCCATCCAACCAATCCAATGATCCCTACTAGAACTACCAACGCGCAAAAATCTCTGCCTTTCTGTACCATAATCCCGCCTTTCTTTTGGTTGCGACCGACGAAAACCGCTCCCAACACGGGTTTCGTCTCGACCAACGAAACACAAGTTCGCTATCTGGTATTCGTTTGCTTTTCTACTGCGTTGCTTTCTATAAGGTACAAAGGCACCTGTATATCCCGTGCAGGGGGTATTTCCGGCAGAAATTCGGGGGAGGGACGACCAGCTTTAACCCCTGGCAGGTTTCCTGAAAACCCATTCGAAACGACGAAGGGGCTGTAGAGGCGGTCCGCGAAGCGCAAGCCAGGCAGGGCGCTCATTTCTTGAGGCTGCGCGCTATCGCGCTTGCGCTTCGCGTCTTGAGGCTGCGCGCTATCGCGCTTGCGCTTCGCGTCTTGAGGCTGCGCGCTATCGCGCTTGCGCTTCGCGTCTTGAGGCTGCGCGCTATCGCGCTTGCGCTTCGCGTCTTGAGGCTGCGCGCTAT
>Ga0209157_1000813_pt1 | contig 26379 bp, 21 predicted proteins | sample GraSoiAngelo_135_FD_185892 | JGI IMG/M metagenome (GOLD analysis project Ga0209157, IMG submission 185892) | Grasslands soil microbial communities from the Angelo Coastal Reserve, California, USA - 14_0929_05_40cm (SPAdes) (version 2) | ecosystem: Environmental > Terrestrial > Soil > Grasslands ...
AGCAACATTCCTTCAAGGCTTACTCTCTGGTCGAAGAGAGCGTCGAAGACTGCGTGGAGGACGTTGCTCGTCACCTCTTCGCAACGATCGATCGTGTGGAATCCATCCATTAGCACTTCAGGCTCGACGATGGGCGCCAGATTCTGTTCCTGGCAGAGAGCTGCGTAGCGAGCCAGCGCATGTGCGTTCGCGCGTATACAGGCTGCGCTTGGAAGTCCTTCGCCAATACGAATGACCGCGCGCCATTTGGCGAAGCGTGCACCCATTTGACGGTAGTCCTTCAGACGGTCGCGCAACCCATCGAGTCCTTCCGTGACGGTTTCTTCAGCCGAGCCCGCCAGAGGCTTCGCGCCGCTATCGACTTTGATCCCCGGAATGACGCCCTGTTGCCTGAGCAGGTCAGCCAGCGGCGTTCCCGAGGAATTCTTTTGATGGATAGTCTCGTCCTGCATGATGACCCCGCTGATGGACTCGGCCATGCCCGGTGTTGTAAAGAACATTTCGCGATAAGCCCGGCGGCTATCCGGCGCCGAGCCGATTTTCAGAGCATCAAAGCGCTTTGTTAATGTCGTAGGCGTTTCATCGGCCGCCAGGATGCCCTTCCCGTCCGCAACGAGAGCTTTTGCGATCATCTCCAGATCAGCGATTGCCATATGTGATACCTCCGAAATGTGGCGGCGGTCGATGACGCCGCGAAAACTAATAATGAATGAGAGGAGCGTTCCAGCGCTCAACGGCGGGAATGTCGCCATAGTAGCTCACAACGCTCACCGTTGCGGGATCGAGGAGGAAGAAACATCCATCCTCGGTTCGAAGTCCAAGCCACCGCGCCCCGAAGCATCTCAGAAAGTGTCCATGGGCGAACAGCGCCACGTCGCCGTTTACTGCTCGCACCTTTTTTATGACACGATCGATCCGGGCCTGAATCTGATTCGGACTTTCACCTCCCGGACAACCATCTGTAAAAATCATCCATGATGGTCGTCGCGCATGGATCTCTTGGGGGGTTAACCCCTCGTACTCACCGTAGTTCCATTCCCGGAGGTCAGAATCCACCTCAGCGCGCTCCCCGAGACCGGTCAATTCGCAGGTCTCGCGAGCTCTTTGCAAAGGACTGGTCAGAACCAGCGCGAAGGTTACCTGGCTTAATACCGGTTTCCATTGTCTGGCGACGTTGCGGCCGTTCTCGGTGAGTGGAATATCCGTCGTACCGGTGTGCCGTCCGTTCAAGCTCCACTCTGTTTCACCATGCCGAATCAGGCAGACTCTTTGGACGGGCACTATGTTTCCCTCTGCTTCATTGTGGTTCTTTCACCAACTCTGGTGCCGGCGTCGAAAACAGGAGTGCGCGCGTTTGACGGGCTATCATCAAGTCCTCGTTCGTGGGAATTACGAGAACTCTGCAGGTGCTCTCCGGCGTAGAGATGACCTCGGCGTGCGCAGCGTTGCGCTGCGAGTCGAGGCTGATGCCCAGATATGCCAATTCCCGGCAGACCTCCCACCGCACGGCGGCCGCGTGCTCGCCGATACCGCCGGTGAATACCAATGTGTCGAGGCCGCCAAGCACCGCCGTCATCGCTCCAATGTGTTTTCGGAGTTGGTAACAAAACAATTCCACTGCCTGGGCGGCGCGAGGTTCGCGCTCCTTCTGCTCCAGCAGGATCTTCATGTCCGGACTGATACCGGATACGCCTAACAATCCGGCCTGTCCGTTCACCGCATCATCCAACCGGTCGTGGTCAAAGCTCTTTTCCCGCATCAAATGAAGAAGCACACCGGGATCAAGGTCGCCGCTGCGGGTTCCCATCATGAGACCTCCTGTCGGAGTAAAACTCATCGTGGTATCGAGGGGCTGACCATCCAACACTGCAGCCAGACTCGCGCCGTTACCGAGATGAGCGATCACCAGACGGCCCTGGGCCCGAGCACCGAGAGTGAACACGATGTACTCATATGACAGACCATGAAAGCCATATCGCCGAACGCCTTCGTCCCACAGATCATGAGAAAGTGGAAGCCGCTGAGCCACTTCAGGCATACGGCGATGAAATGCGGTGTCGAAACACGCTACCTGCGCGAGTCCTGGAAAGCGCGCTGCCACGGCGTCGATGCCTTGAATGGCACTCGGCAAGTGAAGAGGAGCAAACGGAATGAGCTCACGGAGTTCTCGCAGGAGAGATGCATTTACTCGTTCTGCTCCTGAGTGGTGCGGTCCGCCGTGGACCACTCGATGGCCTGCGGCGGCGGGGCGAGGAAATCCAAAATTCTTGGCCGCTTCGGATACGGCTTGGGCGGCCGCGGCGTGCTCGGCGAAGTCACGACGGATGTCGACCAAAACATCATTGGCCTTGTCCCGCATCCAAAGCTGACCGGCAGGCAAGCCGATGCCCTCCACCGCGCCCTGAGCGATCCTCGTCTCTTCCAACTCCGCCAGGCAATAGAGGGCGAACTTCAAAGAAGAAGAGCCACTGTTGACACACAGAATGACATGTTCTGCCGGCGACATATCGTCCTGCTTAACGTTCTCAAACGTTATCGGCTTCGGTCGAGCCGCCGCGTCCGGCTGATGGTTGATTTTGGCCCCACATCCAGCCACTGATTTCAGGCATGTCCTCACCATGCTCGGCGATGTACTGCTTATGTTCGATGAGTTTGTCGCGGATTGCCTGTTTAGCGTACGCGGCCCGGGCGCCCAACTGCGGCACGCGATCGATGACATCGTCCACTAGATGGAAACGATCCAGATCGTTCATTACACACATGTCAAACGGTGTTGTCGTTGTGCCTTCTTCCTTGTAGCCACGCACGTGAATATTGTTGTGGTTCGTCCGCCTGTAAGTCAGCCGGTGAATGAGCCAGGGATAGCCATGAAACGCGAAAATGACCGGTTTGTCCTTTGTGAAGAGCGTGTCGAAATCCTTATCACTTAGGCCGTGTGGGTGCTCAGTTTCCGGTTGTAGCGTCATCAGATCGACGACGTTGATGACCCGAATCTTTACATCGGGACAATACTTGCGCAAGAGATCAACGGCCGCGAGGGTTTCTAGAGTGGGAACGTCGCCGCAGCATGCCATCACCACGTCGGGTTCACCAATGCGATCACTGCTGGCCCAGCCCCAAATGCCAATCCCAGCCGTGCAATGCTTGATCGCCTGATCCATGGCGAGCCACTGCGGCGCCGGTTGCTTGCCCGCAACGATGAGGTTGACGAAGTTACGGCTTCGAAGACACATGTCGGTGACATACAGCAGACAGTTGGCGTCCGGCGGCAGATAGACCCGCACGACCTCTGCCTTCTTATTAACGACATGATCGATAAACCCGGGATCCTGATGGGAAAAACCGTTATGATCCTGTCGCCAGACGTGCGATGACAACAGGTAATTCAACGAACCGATGGAGCGCCGCCAAGGAATGTCATTGCACTCTTTCAACCACTTCGCATGCTGGTTGAACATTGAATCGATGATGTGGATGAACGCCTCATAGCAGGAGAAGAACCCATGCCGCCCAGTCAGCAGATAACCTTCCAGCCAGCCCTGGCATTGGTGTTCACTTAACATTTCCATCACACGACCATCGGGCGCCAAATGATCGTCATACGGGTAGATGTCCGCCATCCATGCGCGGTTAGTGACCTCCAACACATCCTGCCAGCGGTTAGAGTTGTTTTCGTCCGGACTGAAGACCCGAAAATTATTGGACTCCATATTCAGCTGCATCACATCGCGAAGAAACCTACCCATGATCCGGGTGGTCTCGGCCTGAACAGCGCCGGGGCTCGGTACCTTCACGGCGTACTCATGGAAGTCGGGCAGTCGAAGGTCCTTGAGTAGAAGGCCTCCGTTCGCATGGGGGTTAGCGCTCATACGGCGTTCGCCCTTAGGAGCCTGGGCGGCCAATTCGGGCTTCAAAGAGCCTCGGTCGTCAAAGAGCTCCTGCGGCCGATAGCTCTTCATCCACTCTTCGAGGATTTTGATGTGTTCCGGGTTCTCGTGCATCTCGCCCATCGGGACCTGGTGAGATCGCCAGTAGTCTTCCGTCCGCTTGCCATCGATCTCCTTCGGACACGTCCATCCCTTAGGGGTGCGCAGCACGATCATGGGCCAACGCGGACGTTGCTTGGAGCCATTTTGCCGCGCATCGGCCCGCGTGTGCTGGATGTCAGTCATGATGCTTTCGAGCGTGGCAGCCATGAGCTGGTGCATTTTGTCCGGCTCATGTCCCTCGACAAAGTAAGGTGTATAGCCATAGCCACGGAATAACTCTTCCAACTCTTCATGAGTGATGCGAGCCAGCACAGTGGGGTTAGCGATCTTATAACCGTTCAGATGAAGGATCGGCAGAACCACGCCATCGCGCACGGGATTGAGAAATTTGTTGGAGTGCCAGGAAGTGGCTAGCGGTCCCGTTTCGGCTTCTCCATCGCCAACCACGACTGCGACGATCAAGTTCGGGTTGTCAAAGGCGGCGCCGTAAGCGTGGGAAAGAGCATAACCCAGCTCGCCGCCTTCGTGGATGGAGCCCGGAGTCTCCGGTGCCACGTGACTGGGGATGCCGCCCGGAAAGGAGAATTGCTTGAACAAGCGCTTCATGCCTTCCTCATCCGCTGAGATATTTGGATAAACCTCGCTGTAGGTCCCCTCCAGGTAAGCATTCGCAACTAACGCCGGTCCGCCGTGCCCCGGCCCGGTGATGTAAATCATATTGAGGTCGTGTTTCCGGATAAGGCGGTTCAAGTGAACGTACAAGAAGTTCAGACCCGGTGTCGTTCCCCAGTGGCCCAGAAGCCGCGGCTTCACGTGCTCCTTGCTGAGCGGCTTCTTTAAGAGCGGATTGTCGTACAAGTAAATCTGTCCGACGGACAGGTAGTTCGCCGCACGCCAATAGGCGTCCATAGTCTGCAACTCCACCTTGGGAAGCACATCTAACTCGTGTTTGTCGAGCACACCGGACATGAACCCCTCCTTACTACGGAATGACAGGATTGACCACTGACAGCGCTTGTGAACTCATCAAAAGTAACAAAGAGGAAGATCGGGCCAGCATCCGCAAAAGTTCCTACGCGTCGAATTTTTCTTCCGGGCTTCGCGCAACTAGATGGTTGGGTCAAGAAAGGAAGGATGATCGCGGTCGTCCCTGCGATAGGTGAAACAAATTCTTTCGCTTCATTGCATGCTCCTGATCTCCTTGAAACTTGTCTTTGCCGGCCGCAGCAATAACATCAGCAGTAGATAAGCGACCACCATCCACCCGATCAGGATGAATGCATCCGCGACTGCCATCGTGTAGGCCTGCGCCCGCACCTGTTGATCGAGAAGTCTGACCGCGCGGGATAGCGCTTCCTCCTGCCCAGTGGACGCTGGCAGCACTCCCCCACTCAGCATCCGAATCCGCTCGTCGGTAAGCCAACTGCCCGTTTCCACATGGAGCCCGAGCATATTGGAATGAAACTTCTGCCTCAACGACAGGAACCGGGTCATTGCAGCGGAGCCGAGCTCGCCGCCGAACAGGCGGATGAAGTGCATGAATCCGGAGAATGTGGCAGCCTTCGTCGCGCTCGTTAAGGCGCCCACTTCCAGCCCCTCCAAAACGATGCTGCCCACGAGGCCGATATAAGTGCACGCTAACCCGGCGGCCAGAACCAGCTCCACTGTGTTGAAGCTGGCTCCCGCCCAGGAACTATCCAGATGGGCGCAGAACCAGCAGGCCGCCGCGACGACCGTCAGCCCGAACGTTAGAATCAGCCGCGAGTTGGTAAAGATCACGAGCCAGGCAACCAGCCACACGACCGCGAACATCGGCACAGCCACCCACGCAAGCGCATGGCCGGTTTGAAGCGCCCGATATTCCTGGATATTGCCCAGAAATCCGGGGACGAGCACGATGGTGGCCAGGTGAACGAACTTGAACACAAAGATAGAGAGGCCGAGGACAATGATGTTCCGGCTGTTGAGGAAGGAAAGACTTAACGTAGGATTCGGATAGAAGATCCGTCTCACCAATGCTGCCGCAAGCAGGAAGATACCGGCGCTAAGCATCGCGACGATTACCCCGGAGTTCAGCCAGTCCAGGCGCTCTCCTTGATCCATCGCGCCATAGAGAAGGCTGACGCCAAGGCCGAAATAAACCAATCCGCGCCAGTTCGGGCGAACATCCGCCAAAGGCCGCTGCGGAATTCCAAAGTAGACGCAGAGCATCATCAACGGCGTGAAGATCGCCGCATTCCAGAAGATCCAGTGCCAGGACAGATGCTCCATGTACCAGCCTTCGACAAGCGACGCAACATTACTGAGGAAAACGATGTCTGCCGCATATGCTGCAATCCCGAAAATAATCAGCCGCTTCGGAAGAGCGGTCAGCACGAAGGTCAGAGTAAGAGAGTAAAAGGTGCCTGATGCCAGGCCGGCGATCACGATCATCCCCAGCATGAGCCAAAAGTTTCGGGCAAAGGGCAGCAGTGCGGACGTGAGCGCGAAAATTGCGGCCGCGGGAAGCAGAATCCTGCGCGTGCCGTAGAGAACGTTCAGGAAGACAACGAAGACGCCACTGAACATCATCGCCATGTTCAGCGTAGTTGGAATCCAGGAGGCCTCGTCGAAACCCAGACCGAGGGCACCACGGAGGTCTGCCAGGCCGATGCTGAGCAAACGCGCGTTCAGCGTGGCAAGACCAGCGCCCAGGAATACTCCCGCAATTCCTATGTATGGGTTGGTAATGAGTTGTGGTGTGGCCCTGGACTCGGAAGCATCCACGCAGGCGTCTCCATCAATCGCCGCGCTTGTTGGTGCGAACGGTTGCGATCACAGATAAGCCGGGGCGCAACTGCGCTGCCGTTGATTGATCCGGATCCAGCACGATCTTCACCGGTACGCGCTGCACGATCTTTGTGAAATTGCCGGTCGCATTGTCGGGCGGCAACAATGCAAACTGCGAGCCGCTCGCCGGCGCCAATTGGTCGACCTTTCCTCTTAAAATCACTCCGGGGAAAGCATCCACGCGGATCTCGGCAGGATCGCCGGGACGCATATGTCGGAGCTGTGTTTCTTGGTAGTTGGCCTGCACCCACACATCGCTTTGGATCAACGAAATCACCTGAGTGCCTGGACTGACCAGTTGCCCGGGACGCACCTTGCGTTCGCTCACGACGCCGTTTTCCGGCGCCGCAATTCGCGTGTACCCCAGATTGATGCGAGCCAGTGTGAGCGCCGCTTCCTTCGCCTTCAGATCGTCGTGAAGCACAAGCTCCTGCGACTCCAACACGGCACGCTGGCGCTTCTGCGCTTGAAGTTCGGCACTTGAGCTCCCTAATCTAGCGCGCGCACGGACCAAGTCAGCGTGCCGGCTGGCCAGTTGTGCTGTCGCTGTCTTCAGGTCATCCTCGCGGCTCGCGACCTGCGCGCGATAACGCTGCTCATCTGAGACCACCTGCTCCAGTGTCTGATGCGTTGCAGACTCGGCCGCCACAAGCGCTTCTTGCCGCCGCCGTTCCAATTGCGTGCGCTCCGCGTCCGCCTTCGCTGCGTCGATGCCGCTCTGCGCATTGCCGATTGCCGATTTCGCCGCGTCGATTCCGGCCTGTGCTGCCGTGATCTCCGCCTCTGCTGAGTGGATCCCCTCTTCCGCCTGAACGATCCGTGAGTCCTGTAGTTCCCTCTGGCGCTGATTCTGGATAAGCGAGTCTCTAGCTGAAAGCACCGCGGCCTCCGCCTGCTGGACCTGCGCTCGAAAATCGTCATCTCGCAACTGAACGAGCAAATCTCCCGCTCTTACGGCCTGGTAGTCGGAAACCGCTACGGCTTCCACCAGTCCCGCTACCTTTGTGCTGAGGGGCGTCAGGTCTGCCCTCAGGTAGGCGTCGTCGGTTTTCTGCGAGATGCGCTCGCTCGCCCACCGGTTCCAGTTTCCGGTGATCAGAATCACGATCGCCGCGGCCATCAGCAGAATAATTGCGGGCGTCAGCCAGGCACGCAAGCGCCTCCCCAGAGGGATCTTCACAGCGGAGGCCCTCGCGTCTTTGTCTCGGGAAGGAGTTTCTCCGCTCACGGCCGCTTTTCGCTGTGTCCCAGCATCCTGCCAGACTAGCAGTAGCGCATACTGGCCTTAATCCGTATGAATTCTTATCATCGTGTGGTTTTTTTCGGGTTGATCGTTCCAACACCTCACATCAGGCATGTTCTGCAGCACGAAGTGCAGGCGGGCTGATCAGAGTCCTCATTTTGATATTTCCCGCATGTCTCCGTAATTTTCCGAATTGTTTCCTGGATAGGCGGTCATTAGTCTCACGAGATATCTGTTGCTCCACGGGAACCGGAAACGCAGTTTACTGAACTGATTCCTAACTCTGCGATCTTCGGCTGGGTGAGGTAAAGAATGCGAGCGATGCTCTGGGACAACTGGCGCGGCCGGTATGCGACCGTAAGCGATCCGGCACCCGAGCCCGACTTTCATCACCCTATCTCGTAACGGGGGCGATTCTAAGCACGCGGTTGCTTTCGCCGCTGACTTCTGTGAGGACGAGTTCACGCAATCGGGATTGCGCATGGAGGTTTTTCTAAGCCATGGCCATTGATCCCATTCTTGCGGCGCTCGATGCGTCAGTCGTCGAGCGTCGTCGCTTTGTGAATGCCACAGTTTTGTCCGACTACTTGGTGCTAACCAAACCGGAAGTCACCTTCCTGATTGTGTTCGCAACTTTCGCGGGTTTCTACTTGAGCTGTGCAGCGCAGTCGCGCGATGTTCCATTCCGGCTGTTGATCAACGCGGTGTTGGGTACATTGCTGGTCGCCAGCGGCGCCGGCAGCCTGAATCAATACATCGAGCGACACTTTGATGCCCAAATGCGTCGGACGGCCCGGCGGCCGCTCGCTGCCGGCCGGCTCAATCCCTCGGCCGTCCTCTGGTTCGGTGTCGCGCTATCGGCGGCCGGCAGCATTTGTCTCGCGGTAGCCGTGAATGGACTTGCGAGCCTGCTCGCGATTATCACGTTATTGTCTTACTTGTTTTTCTACACACCACTCAAAAGAAAAACACCGCTTTGTACTGTCGTCGGGGCCGTTCCAGGCGCCATGCCTCCTCTCATCGGCTGGGCCGCAGCCTCCGGTAAGCTCACCTTCGAGGCATGGACACTCTTCGCTGTGATTTTCCTCTGGCAGTTTCCGCACTTCATGGCAATCGCCTGGATGTACCGTGACGACTACGATCGCGCGGGCTACCTAGTGCTGCCTCATCCCCACGCGAGGACCCGTTTGGCGACTTTGCAAACTCTTTTGCCACTCTTGGTTTTAGTACCCGTGGGTCTGCTTCCCGCCTTCGCAGGCCAGCCGAGCATGTTCTACTGCATCGGAGCCTTGATCCTGAGTCTTGGGTTCTTCTACTACGGAGTCCAGTTCGCGCTTCTTAAATCCAACTCGGCGGCACGCTGGCTGCTTGCAGCATCCATCATCTATCTTCCGTCACTGTTTGTACTGATGATCCTTCCGAGGGGCTAGCCTAAACCAAAGATGAAGATCGTGGGCAGCTTCATCAAGGCCGAGACCCGGATCGCCGGCCGAGCGTAGTCGCTGAAGAACGTATATTTCGCGACGGAATTCACGAGATCACCGACCTACGTGTCGTCGTCCACTAACCGGCGCCGAGCCTCGATTCTTTATTTTTCGGTGTTAACGAGGTGTCATCGAGTGCGGGTTATAAAACCGAGCATACTTGACCACTTCGATACCACTGTGGTGCCCGCCGGTTAACATGCGCACGCTGAATAGCAGTTGTCCGCAAAAAGATATCAGCTTGCAAGCCTACGCAAGTGCTGTACAACAAGCGGTGCTTGCCTGGTGATAGGCGCGCCGTTTGCGTTCGGGACATTTCAGGACATTTCAACTCCGTTTGCCGTATTTCACCGGAGTGAAGCGAGCCGCAGGTGGGATTTATCCTGAGGCAGAATTCATTCGAAGGATAAAAGAGGAATGCGGGCCGGGGGCTTGAACAAATGGTACGCACAGTATGTATCGATCGCTAATATCGATGCAGTCGACCTCACCGAACGGAGGCAGCTTGTCACGCGCCGCGGCAGATTTCGTTTTAAGACAAAGGTCACCGGGCAATAGCAGGGTAGGCCCGAAGTTCACAGAGACTCGATCAACGCAAGTGCGGCGCATAAAAGATTCGATCACACTGAGCGCGTTTCAGATATTCGCGTTCTTGTTCTGGTCCACGGCTGGCGCGGCCCAGCCCGCAGCGTCATCAACGGGTCTCACGAATATCTTCGCGCCCGAGTCCACACCGGCCAAGTCGATTTTTCATTTGTCGATGTTTGTGCTTGCCATTACGGCAATCATATTCGTCGTCGTCTTTACTTTGCTTGTGTACTCCGTCGTGAAGTTCCGTGGCAGGACGGCGGATGCCGACCGTGAGCCGGCACAGGTGTACGGGAGTACGCAAATTGAACTGGCCTGGACGATCATTCCGATACTGATCGTAGTCGTGTTGTTTCTGGCTACGGCACGAGTGATCCATGCGGTCCAGGATGCTCCAAAACCCGCGACAGCTCTAGAGGTCACCGCCATTGGGCACCAGTTCTGGTGGGAGTTTCGGTATCCAGGGCTCGGGATCGTGACGGCAAACGAGCTGCACATTCCCGTGAGCGATCCTGCACGTCCTAAGCCAACATTCCTGAAGTTGCTTTCCGCCGACACTGACCACAGCTTCTGGATTCCTCAACTTGCCGGTAAAACCGACCTGATTCCGAATCGGATAAACCAGATGTGGGTGGATCCGTTTCGCCCAGGCATCTTTCTCGGCCAGTGCGCGCAATATTGCGGGACGCAACACGCCAAGATGCTTCTGCGCGTGTCGGTGGACAGTGCTGAAGATTTCGACGCGTGGGTTCGCGCACAACTGCAGCCCGCGATTCAAGACGAAAAGGCGATCGCCGGCAGGCGCGTTTTCGAAACGACCGCATGCATTAACTGTCACACGATTAGCGGTACCGCCGCAAACGGACGCTTCGGTCCCGATCTGACACACTTGATGAGCCGTGTGACGATCGCATCCGGTGCGGCCGAAAATACAAAAGAAAACCTACGCCTATGGATTCAGGACCCAGACGCGATTAAGCCGGGGTCGTTGATGCCGGCCATGCAATTAGGAGACGCGGACCTGGAGGCACTTGTGCGTTATATGGAGACGCTCCGCTAGCCGGAGAATCAGGAGACCAGCTATGTCATCGGATGCGATGGCCATTCGGAACGTGCAGGTTGGCGGCCAGCCGTGGGTCCAGACGCTCCACGAGTGGGTGACCACGGTTGATCACAAACAGCTGGGCATTCTGTACATCCTCTACGCCCTGACCTTTCTTGTCATCGGTGGAGTCGAAGCCGTCATCATTCGCATCCAGCTGATGTATCCGCACAACCACTTTGTTTCGCCCCAGGTCTTCAACCGCATGTTTACGATGCATGGGACGACCATGATTTTCTTCGTGGCCATGCCCGTTCTGTTCGGGTTTGCGAACTACCTGGTCCCACTGATGATCGGCGCGCGGGACATGGCGTTTCCACGGCTGAATGCGTTCAGTTTCTGGCTGACCGCACTGGGTGGATTTCTGCTGTACTTCAGTTTTCTGGGTGGAAACGGACTATATGGCGCCGGCAACGCACCGGACATTGGATGGTGGGCGTACGCTCCCTTGCCCTCCCGCGCGTTTTCACCAGGCTTCAGCTCGGACTACTGGACGATCGCGGTGTTGGTTTCGGGATTTGGGAGCATCGGGACGGCCATCAATCTCATCGCCACCATACTTTGTCTGCGATGCCCAGGGATGCGCCTCAGCCGCATGCCCCTGCTGGCGTGGCTCACCTTGGTGATGTCCGGAATGGTTCTCATCGCGATTACGCCGCTATCGGCGGCGCAGATCATGTTGCTCGTGGACCGGTATCTGGGGGGGCACTTCTTCGATACGCAGGCGGGTGGGTCTGCCACGCTCTGGATGCACTTCTTTTGGATATTCGGACATCCCGAGGTGTACATCCTGATTATCCCTTGTTTTGCTTTTATGTCGGAAATCGTCCCGGTATTTTCCCGAAAACCGATTTTCGGATACCCGGTCATGGTCGCAGCCACGGTCTGTATCGCCTTCGTGAGCATGAGTGTGTGGGCGCACCACATTTTTACAATCGGGATGAACTCCTACGCCAACAGCTTTTTCGCGATCACTTCGATGCTGGTAGGTGTTCCGACGGGAATCAAGATCTTCAACTGGCTTGGCACGATGTGGGGCGGGAAGATCCAATTCAAGACACCGATGCTGTTCTGCATCGCATTTCTGTTTCAGTTTTTGATCGCCGGCCTCACCGGAATCATGCTTGCGTCAGCCCCTTTTGATTGGCAACTGGGTCTCTCGTACTTTGTTGTGGCGCATTTTCACTACGTGATCGTGGGCGGAATTCTGTTCGCGCTCTTCGCTGCATTCTATTACTGGTATCCGAAAATCACTGGAAGAATGCTGAGCGAAAGGCTGGGCAAAATCCATTTCTGGCTTTTCGTGCTCGGCTTTCACATGACGTTCGACGTAATGCACATTCCTGGACTGCTCGGCATGCCGCGCCGCATCTACACCTACGAGCCGGGCCGCGGTTGGGACACGATGAACCTGATCGTCTCGATCGGCGCATTCATTCAAGGCATCGCCGTTCTGGTGTTTGTAGCGAACCTTGTCGTTTCTTATTGGAAGGGAGACACGGCAGGGAATGATCCCTGGGACGCATGGACTCTCGAATGGTCCGTAAGCTCCCCGCCGCCAGCGTACAACTTTGCTTCCATCCCGACAGTCGCCAGCCGCCGTCCGTTGTGGGATCTGAAACATCCCGAAGACCCGGACAGCCGCTACGAGTGAGTATGTGGGGGGACCGGCCATTGCCCAATCAAGGAGGCCGCGAAGCGGTGTACCGAAGTGGCCTGGCCGGTGGGCCCGACACTAAGAAAGGGAGAGAGCGATGAGCGCAACGAATGCAATCACGACCCCGGCCCTTGACACCCCTGAAGCATGGAGTCTTCCGTATCGTGGAACGGTCGGGATGGCCGCCCTCATCATCGCCGAATCGGCCATCTTCACAATTTTCGTCGTTGCCTATCTCTTTTACCTGGGGAAGAGTCTCACAAGACCGATTCCGCGCGACGTGCTCGAGACCCCCATCTTCTATACGATCTGTTTGTTGTCCAGCAGTCTCACAATCCACTTCGCGGGAAAGTTCCTTGCACTCGATAGGAGAGGCGGATTCCTGGGCTTGTGGATGCTTACCATCGTTCTAGGCGCCCTCTTTCTTTACGGCACTGGTCACGAATGGCACCGTCTGATTTACGAACACGGGCTGACGATCTCCACGAACCTCTTTGGAACGACCTATTACTCACTCGTTGGTCTGCACGCTTTTCATGTCACCGCAGGCCTGGTCATGCTCTGCATCGTGCTCACGTTCGGGTTGGCAGGCCGTCTCGGCCGTGATCAGTGTGCTCGCGTCGGCGTGCTTTCGTTGTATTGGCATTTTGTCGATAGCGTTTGGGTTGTCGTCTTCACCGTGGTCTACATTGTCAGGCGCTGAGAAGACGAGAAGCAGGAGAAGAAATGGCAACCGAGCTACCCGCGGAACAAACGGGCGAAAACTCCGCGGCTCCACGTGAGATCGACGTGCCCGCATCGACAGCGTGGCCGCTTGTTTTGGCGTTTGGATTTACCTTGTTGTTCGCGGGACTCCTGACGAGCGTGTCAGTGACCGTTCTCGGCGCCGTGCTTTCGGTGGCGGCTTGCGCGGGCTGGTTTCGCGAAGTATTCCCTCAACAACATGAAGAAGCTGTAACCGTCGTTTCGGAGGATTTTCGCGTAACGACTCGCCGCCGCATCGTCGAACGGCTTCCGGTCACGGCAGATCAGTTACGCGCATGGCTTCCTGTCCACACGTATCCGGTATCGGCCGGCGTGAAAGGCGGATTGGCCGGAGGCTTCGCTATGGCCGTGTTGGCCTGTGGCTATGGGCTCCTCAAGGCTGGAAGCATCTGGTATCCCATCAATCTTCTTGCGGCTGTGGTCTACGCCGAATCACTCAGACTCGATCCGGCGCAACTGAATTCGTTTCACGCCGACAGCTTCGCGATTGCGTTGGGTCTGCATGGCCTCGTGTCCACGCTCGTGGGGGTGCTCTATGGCGCCATGCTTCCCATGTTCGCGCGGCGTCCGATCGTACTCGGAGGACTGATCGCGCCAGTATTGTGGTCGGGCCTGTTGTACTTGATGTTGGGCCTTCTGAATCCCTTGCTGGAGAGCCGCATCAATTGGGCCTGGTTCATTGCTTCGCAGGTCGCGTTCGGCATTGTGGCAGGCATCGTCGTCGAAGGGCAGTCGCGTATGCCGACGCGCGAGAACTTATCGTTCGCGCTGCGCGCAGGAATTGAAGCTCCAGGAATCATTCCACCAAGGGAGAGAGGAGAGCGGCGCCCGTGAATCCATTTCGATATCTATATGTAAATCCGGCGTTGGGCATGACGCTCACCATGACACTGCTCTGGGGGTGCGGCTCTTCGCACGGTAAGCCGCGTAGAGGTTCGGAGACTCTGGCGCCGAATGAGGTTGTGGAATTTAGCACTCTGTACGCTCAAAACTGCTCAGGTTGCCACGGCGCGGAAGGACGAGGCGGAGCTGCCATCGCGCTTGCCGATCCTGTTTATCTGAGCATCGTGAATGAAACGACGATGCGGAAGGTTATCACCAACGGCGTACGTGGAACGTCCATGCCGGCCTTTGCTCAAAGCGCCGGCGGAATGCTGACGGACAAGCAGATCGATGTGATTAGCAGCGGGATCCGATCGCGCTGGAGCCGGCAGGGAATCCTCGACGGCGCCAATCCGCCTTCCTATGCTCCGAAATCCATGGGCGACGTCCAGCGAGGCGAAGCCGCGTACGAGACCTACTGCGAATCTTGTCACGGTCCAGAAGGCGAAGGCGGACCAAAAGGCAGCGCCATCACGAATAAATCCTTTCTGGCGCTCGTTAGCGATCAGGGGCTGCGCACGATCGTCATCGTGGGCCGTCCGGAATTGGGTGCGCCCGACTGGCGCGGAAATGTGCCCGGCAAGCCGATGTCGGATCAGGAAGTCACCGATGTCGTTACCTGGCTCGCCTCGCGCCGGGTTCAAAATCCCAAGCAGCCTTACTTCGTTTCGAATTACGAGCCACACCAGGAGTCTGATGATGTCGAATGACACTATGCTTACCCGCCGCGGGCTGTTCATGAAGTTGGCAATTCTGTTCAACGGATTGGTGGGGATCGCATTGGCAGTGCCGATCGTGCAATTTCTTCTCTCCGCGATTACGCGCGGGCGCGCGAACGCCTATCTCGCCTGGGTGCCACTGGGGCCCGTCAGCGAGTTTCCGGAAGGCGAGACGCGGCTGGCCACCTTTCGGAATCCGTATGTGACGCCGACCGACGGCAAGACGGCGGACACGGCTTGCTGGGTGCGGCGTATGGAAGGCGATCAATTCCAGGTTTTTGCAATCAACTGCATGCACCTGGGCTGTCCGGTTCGCTGGTTCCCTCAATCTGGTTTGTTCATGTGTCCGTGCCACGGCGGAGTGTACTACCGCGACGGCTCGCGCGCCTCGGGACCGCCAGAGCACGGGCTTGTCGAATATCCGTGGAAAGTTCAGAAGGATCAGATCATCATTCAGGCCGGTGAGCTGCCAACACCGGGAGCGCCGATTGCCGCTCTCGACAGAAGGACACCGCCATGCGCATGATCGCAAGGATCGGGGAATGGTTCGACCGCCGCCTGCAGCTGGCGGCTCCCATTCGGGAAGCCGCCGAACATCCCGTGCCGCGAAACGCGGCAAGCTGGTTCTACGTGTTTGGCAGCGCCGCACTCACCGTCTTCCTTCTGCAACTTGCTACCGGAATTCTCCTCGCGTTGACTTACGTACCCTCAGCGGCTGAAGCGTGGAACAGTCTTCAGGAACTGAACCACGATGTGACTCTGGGCTGGTTTATCCGCGCGCTGCACGGATGGGGCTCGAATTTCATGGTGGCGATTGTTCTCATCCACATGATGCAGGTCTTCCTCTTTGGCGCTTACAAGTTTCCGCGAGAGCTCACCTGGATCGTCGGCGTATTCCTTTTGCTGATGACACTCGGCATGGCATTCACCGGGCAAGTAATGCGCTTCGATCAAGACGCCTATTGGGGACTCGGAATCGGGGCGTCGATCGTCAGCCGTGTTCCCATTGCTGGTCCGGCGCTCCTGCGGTTGATGCTGGGTGGGCCAATCATCGCCGGTCCGACGCTATCCCGATTCTTCGCCCTGCACGTGTTCGTGATTCCTGGATCGCTGATCGCTTTCGTGTGTCTCCATGTCTTGATGGTGCTGAGGCTCGGAATCAACGAATGGCCGATGCCGGGACGCCTTGTGAAACGAGCTACTTATGAAAGCGAATACCATGAATTGACGAAGAGGGATGGCGCACCCTTCGTTCCCTACGCCGTGTGGAAAGATATGTTCTTCGCGGCATTCATCCTCCTGGCAGTCACCGCATGCGCGGTCTATTTCGGTCCGTTTGGTCCGAGCGGCAGGCCGGATCCGACGATTATAGAAACCGTGCCGAAGCCGGATTACTTTTTCCTGTGGCTCTATGCCTTACTTGCGCTGCTCCCCCCGTCGCTCGAAACTCCCGCAGTTCTCATTGGTCCTGTCGTGGTGATCATCGGGTTGCTCCTTCTTCCATTTCTCTCCGGCGAAGGAGAAAAGAGCTGGCGGCGGAGGCCTATTGCGGTTTTGAGCGTGCTGTTGATCGCGATCGCGCTCGGAACGTTTACGCGTATGGCGGAGTTCGCGCCCTGGAGCCCACACATGAACGCTTGGAGCGGCGATCCAGTGCCGGAGCGGATGCTCCATGGCACAACTGCGCTCGAGCGGCAAGGCGCTCTCGTTTTTCAAGTCAAACAATGCCGCAACTGCCATGCCCTTGGAGGGAGCGGCGGGGAAAGAGGCCCTGCCTTGGACACCGTCGCGGTGAGGCTCACCGAGGACCAGTTCATCCGGCAAGTGATTCAAGGAGGCGGCAACATGCCTACGTATGGGAAAAACTTGAGTCCACCGGAGACGACCGCACTCGTCGCATTTCTCCAAACGTTGCACCCGCCGGGGCAAGCTCCCGCGCGCGATGCTTCGAGGGAGGTAGTGATCGAGGAGGGACCAGAGAAACTGACGGGCAAAGGCCCTGGCGCTCGACGATAGGAGACGCTCCATGCCACACCTTCATCATGGCGCATTGGGATCGTCTCCAGTTTCGCTTATCCTCACAATTTTCGCGGCGTTGGTGTACTTGCGCGGATGGCTTCAGCTTCGTTCGACCTCCTTAAACGTCATTGAGGCCTGGCGCGCCGGCAGCTTTGTCCTCGGACTCTTCTCGATATGGGCCGCGTTGGCCTCACCCATTGCTGTATGGGACGAGGCATCGCTCACAGGCCACATGATTCAACATCTCCTGCTTATGATGTTCGCTCCTCCCTTGATCTTGCTGAGTGAGCCCGTGATGCTCTTGTTGCACGGTCTACCGCGGCGATTCGTCCGATCGATCATTGGTCCCCTGTTTCGTTGGCGACCGGTATGGCAACTCGGAAGGGGGCTCGCGCAACCCGCGTTATGCTGGCTTGCCGCCGTTGCAGCGTTGGTGGTATGGCATGTTCCGGCTGCGTTTACGCTCGGAATGCAATCGGAAGCGTGGCATGTGGTCGAGCACGCATCCTTCCTCGGGACCGGGCTTCTCTTCTGGTGGCCGGTCGTTCAACCCTGGCCGAGTGTCTCGAGGCGGCCCGACTGGTCGATTATTTTGTACCTCTTTCTCGCGACGTTGCCGTGCGATATCCTTTCCGGATTTCTTGTGTTCTCCGAGCGTGTCGCGTATCCCGTGTACCTCTCGACATCGGGTCAATCCAGCCTTTCCGTTCTCGCAGATCAGCAGTGCGCGGGGGCGTTAATGTGGACCTGCGTCACGATTGTCTATCTCGTGGCTGGAGCGATTCTCAGCACACACCTGCTCTCGCCGCAGAGTTCCGCGGCGAGAGAAATAGATACTCAGAGCCTGGAGGTTCTTCTCTAAGCATATCGGAACCTGCAATGTTCGCAGCTCTGCCTCCGTACTTTTCCGACTTGTGTTCCTGCAAACACCGCAAGATAGTTTGATGAGGATCAACTGAGGGCGACACATGCTGCTAAGACCTGACCTCGAAATGAGAAAGAGTGGTGAAGAACCCAACGTGGCAATGGCTTGTCCTTCTGTTAGTAACCGCAGCGAATTCCACAATCGCATCTCCGCAGAATGCGCCTCCGTCGCCGGACCGTTCCTGGCCCTTCGCAGCCGCACGCGAAATTCGGGAGCAGGCCAAAGCATTGAGAGGTTCGCGTCTGCCGTTCGATGCTACGAAGTTGTATTCGCTCGCTGAACTGGTGGATTTTGCCGAGCGCAACAACCCGGAAACACAGGTGGCATGGGAAAGCGCTAAGGCAAGGGCAGCCGCATTGCGCATCGCTCAGAGCGAATTGTATCCGGCGTTGGCCGGCATTGCGTTTTCGCAAGTGGATCGCGACGACCTGTTGTTCGATGACAGTTTTGTGCGTCAGACGATTGCAACGTTTGAGCCGTTGTTGCAATTGCGGTACACGATGTTTGACTTCGGAGGGCGCGCAAGCCGCATTGCTACGGCGCGTGCAGAACTTTCAGCAGCGAACTTTGCTTTCAACGACACTCATCGAAAGATCGTCTTCCAGGTTGCAGACACTTATTACCGGCTACTGAACGCCATCGGGCAGGTGGACGCCGCCGAAGCCAGCCTGTTGAACGCAAAGACCGTCCAGGAAGCAGCGGAAGCGCGGTTGACGCATGGACTTGCCACACTTCCAGACGTCCTCGAGGCAAAAAGCGCCACGGCTCAGGCGGAATATGATCTGCAATCGGCTCGCGGGGCGGAGGAAATCGCTCATGGCGACTTAGCGACGGTGCTGGGGATTGCGCCAACCATTAGCATCGGCGTCCAGTCACTCGACGAATTGCCGGCTCCCGAGATCGACCTGGAGTCAATCGACGAGTTAATGGATCGAGCATTGGAACTACGCCCCGACCTCTTGCAACAGTTTGCCGAAGTCAATGCAGCCGAGACCAGAATCCGAGAAGCGCGCGCGGCTTACTACCCTTCGCTCAAGTTCGAGAGTGCCGTCGGTGGGCAGTATCAATTTGGATGGCAGCAGCAGTTTCCGGCGGCTCACAGAACCGGCCTGCCGTTCACAGCGGGGGTGCGCGTTGATTGGAACATTTTTGATGGAGGAGCTCGAAAGAACAATCTGCTGCGGGCCGAAGAACTTCGCGATGCGGCCACGGCTCAGGCCAGAGTCAGCATGGATGAGATTGCAGAGCAGGTGTGGCGAAGTTATTCCAACGTAAAAACAGCATTCCGGCGCAGGCAAGCCGCCACCGCGCTTCTCGACGCCGCCGGCCAATCCTTCGCCGCGGCGACCGAGGCGTACGGCTACGGCGTTCGCAGCTTGCTCGATGTTACGGCGGCGCAACGGGCGCTGGCACAGGCTCGAAGCGCGGACGTCGCGGCACATACCGAGGTGCTCGACAGACTGGCTGAACTGGCCTTTCAAACAGGAGACCTGCTGCGAATCGTCCGCTCTAAGGGTCGACGGTGAGATGGGCAAAACGGACTGCTTCGCGAGGGCTTCTCCTGCTTGGCTTGTCTCCTCTTGCGGGTTGTCAACAGGCTCCATCCTTCAACGTCCTGGGATCCTTTTTCCCCGCATGGCTCGTCTGCCTGATCGTGGGAATCCTTTTGACGGCTGGATCTCGTTTCCTGTTGTCAACCGTTCACCTTGAAAAAGCGCTCTCTCCGCCAATCGTGATGTATCCCTGCCTCACGGTAGTGTTCACATTCGCACTCTGGCTCATTTTCTTTGAGTGAAGAGGCCTTATGGAAGTCGAACAGCCGGACACCGCTAGTAAAACAATCCGTACCCTTCGCATTGCCATCATATCGGCCGCCATTGCTCTCGGTCTGATTGTAGTTTTCCAGACAAATCGACAGCCGCGCACCGATGATGCGGAAGTTCTAGCCAATTTCATCGGTATTGCTCCGCAAGTCGAAGGTCCAATCGTGCGGCTGAATGTCCGAGACAATCAGTTCGTTAAAAAAGGCGAACTTCTTTTCGAGATCGACGATCGGCCCTATCGCTATGCACTCGAAAGAGCACAGTCCGAGCAGGCAGCCCTCGAAGGTCAGATAGCAGACGAGCGCAGAACAATTGCCGCACAACAGAGCGCCGTGCTGGTGGCAGAGGCGAATAGCAAGAGCGCAGAGGCGGACATCCTTCGTTCGCAAGCCGCAGTTGAAGGCGCGAAGGCGGATGTCGCAACGGCGGCACAGGGCGTGAATCGGGCCGCAGCCGAATGGACGTATGCAAATAACAACCTTCATCGGATTGAGCCACTGCTGGCCAGGCAGTTCGTGACCGTGGATCAGGTGGATCAGGCGAAAACGCTGGAAGTGGCAAAAGCGGAGGCGCTGAAGCAGACCAGATCGGAATGGGAAGCTTCAAAAGCGGCGTTGGCATCGACGTTGGCACAGCTAGATCGCGCGAAGGCCGTCGTCGAACAAAGCAAAGCCCAGATCGCACAGGCACAGCACGCCGTGACGACACTCGAGCCTTTGACCACTCAGCGCGGCGCAAGACTGTCGGCAATCCAGACAGCGCAATACGATCTCGACAATTGCAAGGTGTACTCTCCGTTCGATGCCGTGGTTACCAATCTGACGATTTCGGAAGGCATGTACGCGCACAAAGGTGCGGAGATATTCACGCTCATCGATACGCGGACGTGGTGGGCGGTCGGTAATTTTCGCGAGACCCAGCTGAAGCAGATTAAGCCCGGCATGCGGGCCGATGTCTATGTTCTGTCTCGACCAACGGAGCTATTCACGGCAGTCGTGGACAGTGTAGCTTTCGGCGTGACTCCAGATCCGGATGTGTTTGGCCGGCTGAGTCCAGGTTTACCTGATGTACAGCGAAGTCTCAACTGGGTCCGCCTGGCATCACGATACCCGGTGCGTGTCCGCGTGAAAGATCCCCCTGCAGATCTGTTTCGCATCAGCGAGTCCGCTGTGGTCGTGATACGCGGGTATTGAGCAGGTCGATGCTTACGGAAACCGTTCTCGCAAAACCCACACCTGAGTGGTTGCTGGACTTCCTTAAAAAAGAACTTGCTCCATATCCGCGCCGTGCAGAAACAGTCGCACGGATGGTCATTGCGGCGACTCTCGTGATGATTATCTGCATGGCCTTCCGTATTCCTTATGCGTTTCAGGGTGCGATCTATGTGCTTCTGATTTCCCGTGAGACTCCGCGAGCCACGCTCGAGTCTGCGGGAACGATATTTCTCCTTACCTGCATCAGCGCCGGCTACGTTTTGACGTCTGCAAGGCTTGTTATCAACTTTCCAGTGATCCATTTCCTCTGGATCATTGGCACCTTTTTTCTGGCTTTCTATGCGCTCAGCACCATCAGCAATGCTGTGGCCTCTACATTCGTCATTATGATCGCGGTCGTGGTTCCCTTTTTAGACCGCCATTTACCCGCCGAAACGAATGTTGAGGACACGCTTTGGCTCGTCTGGTCGATATCGATAGGAATCGCGGTTACGACCGCGGCGGAACTGGCAGTTGCGCGTTTCAGGCCGGGAGACGACATTGTCCTTCCCATCGCCGAACGACTGGCAGCTGTCCACAACTTGTTAGATTGTTACGCAGAGAAGCGCCCGCCTGATGAGGCAGCTCAAAAGAAAGTCACTGACTTCAGCGTACTCGGAACATCAACAATGCGACGTGCCTTGCGCCGCTCTGCCTATTCGCCACACTACAGGACTCAAATGGGCGGTGTCGTAGCTCTGGTTGGCAGACTCCTGGATATCAGCGCAACCCTGCCGCAGCTCAACTTCGATCCTTCAGAGAGCGATCGGAAACAATTGCGAAAGGTGAACTCGGCTATCGAAGCCATTCGCACCGATCTAATGAATCGGCAAATTTCACGCTCGATTCAGTTCAGTCCCGACAAAGAACACGTCATTCCTGATCCGTTGCTCGGCGACGTTGAAAACACAGTCACGCTCATTGCTCAAGTGTTTGCGGGCTCTCGATCATCGGGCGAATACATGTCGGATCCAGATGACAGCCGGCAATTGAGGTTGTTCGTCGCGGACGCATTCGACAATCCCGAGCACCTCAAGTTCGCACTGAAAGGCTGCTTTGCGGCCGCCATTTGTTACATGATCTACAATTCCATGGCCTGGCCGGGAATCAGTACTGCAGTGACGACATGCCTGCTGACAGGCTTGTCTACGATCGGGGCCTCTCGACAGAAACAAATCCTGCGTTTCGCCGGTGCCGTAGTGGGCGGCTTCATTCTCGGAATGGGCTCGCAGGTATTCGTCCTTCCCTACCTCAACTCGATCGCGGGATTCACAGTCCTTTTTATATTCGTCACAGCGTTCGCTTCCTGGTTCATGACATGTAGTCCTCGATTGTCATACTTTGGCCTGCAAGTCGCCCTCGCTTTCTACCTCATCAACCTGCAGGAGTTTGCAATGCAGACATCGCTATCGATCGCAAGAGACCGCGTGGTCGGCATCCTGCTTGGACTGTGCGTTATGTGGCTGGTATTTGATCAGCTATGGGGCGTGCCTGCTGCCGAAGAAATGAGGATGACGTTTATTTCGAATCTCCGGCTGATCGCTCAACTTGCGAGGGAATCGCTTCTCGTCAAAGACAAGAGTCGACGCATCGACACCTTCCGGGAGACGATAAGCGCCAACTTCGACAAGGTCAGAAGCATGGCCGACGCGGTCGTGTTCGAGTTCGGCCCTTCACGGCAACAGAATCTCGAATTACGTAATCGAATCCGACAGTGGCAACCGCGCCTGCATACACTTCTCGTAACGCAACTCGCATTGATGAAGCGTCCCCTCGAATTCCCTGTTTTCGAACTACAAGAAGACGTACGCGTCGCCCAGCAGGAGTTCGAAGATCAATTAGCGGGAATACTCGACAGTATGGCAAATCGCGTCGCGGGTAAAGCATCGCAGCAGAAAGATCACTTCGAGAAGTCATTCGAAAATCTTGAACAGACGATTCGGAGTCGCTGTTCGGAAGAGGGGCAAGAATCGTTCAAAACTGAATTGCAGACGGTTCTCGCTCTCTCTCGCAACATTGAATCCTTGACGATGTCGCTGAATATAGAAATTGGTTTCCTGACCTTTTAGTACTGTGCCTTCCACCTCTTGCCCTTTCTCGAACCTGCTCTGCCACTTACGCAGATTAAATGAACCGGAAAATATACGGACCACAGATCAGGAGTACTGTGTCTATCCATTCGTCCAGCCTTAGCTTAGGAAGAAGAATCTCTCACACCATTCTGCGGCAATCCGAGTGCAACCAATTCGCGACATCGGAAACATGAACTAGGAGGAACCATGCCATCTAAGAACGGTCGCCGGAAGCTGAGTGAAAAAGGTCTACTCACGCCGGACAACTGCGTAGTCGCATTTATCGACTTGCAGCCCCAGATGCTGTTTGGAGTTTCGAATTTCGACCGGCAGGGGATTATCAATAACAACATCGCGCTGGCGAAAGCGACGAGAGTATTCGACGTCCCCGCAGTTCTCTCTACCGTCGAGACCAAGAGCTTCAGCGGTAACATTTGGCCGCAGTTTCAGGCGGTATTCTCCAGCCAACAACCTATCGAGCGGACCACGATGAATTCGTGGGACGACAAGAACTTCGTCACAGCAATCGAAAACACCGGCCGCAAAAAGATTGTTCTTACAGGGCTATGGACGGAAACGTGTGTGGCATTGCTAACAGTTCAGGCCATTCACGACGGATATGAAGTGTACGTCGTTGAAGATTGCTGCGGTGACGTAAGCCAGCTCTCGCACGACAATGCCATGAAGCGGATGATTCAAGCAGGCGCAAAGCCGATCACAGCTCTGTCTACGATGCTCGAGTGGCAACGCGACTGGGCAGCCCGAGATACATATGACGCCGTCATGGAGATCGTGAAGCAACACTTCGGTGCTTATGGCATGGGCGTCGAGTATGCCTACACGATGGTGCACGGGGCCCCGCCAACGCGTTACCTGGAGTACGCCATCGTGGCACCTCAAGCAAGTAAACCAGCCGCCTAGGGCCAACCACATTTGTGATTCCCAGCGATCGGAAGGAGAACAAAAATGGCAGCAGATACGATCATCCATAATGCCAAGATCGCAACCAATGCGACTCCATCATTTGCTGAGGCAATCGCGATCACAGCCGGCAAAATCAGTGCGACCGGAACAAGCGACAAAATCCTGCGGCAAGAGCAGGGACCAGCGACAACAGTGATTGACGCAAATGGACGCACGGTCATCCCGGGGCTCAATGATTCCCACATGCACCCGATCCGTGAGGGCCTCAATTACACCATGGAGCTTCGATGGGACGGAGTACCATCTCTGGCGGATGCCTTGCGGATGCTGAAAGATCAGGCGCAGCGAACCCCCCCACCTCAATGGGTGCGGGTAGTCGGTGGCTGGACGGAATTTCAGTTCGCAGAGCGCCGGATGCCCACCCTGGACGAGATCAACGCGGTTGCCCCTGACACGCCGGTCTTTGTTCTGCACCTGTACGACCGCGCACTCCTCAACGGCGCTGCCCTTCGCGCCGTTGGCTACACGAAGGACACTCCTGAACCGCCGGCCGGTGAGATTGTACGCGACAACAAAGGCAATCCAACCGGTCTTCTGATTGCAAAACCCAATGCAAATGTGTTGTACGCGACATTAGCAAAGGGGCCCAAGCTATCCCGAGAAGATCAAGCAAACTCAACACGACTCTTCATGCGCGAGCTGAATCGGTTCGGGATCACTAGTGTCATTGATGCAGGCGGAGGCTTCCAGAATTACCCGGACGACTACGCAGTCATTGACGATCTCCATCGAAAAGGCGAGCTCACGCTTCGATTCGCGTACAACCTGTTCACGCAACATCCCAAGGGAGAGCTCGCCGACTTCCAACGATGGACGAAGCTCACAAAACCAGGAGCCGGCGACGACTTCTATCGCGTGAATGGCGCGGGAGAAATGCTCGTCTATTCAGCCGCGGATTTCGAAGACTTTCTCCAGCCGCGGCCGGACATGCCACCGGTTATGGAAAGTGAACTGAAGGCAGTGATCCGGCACCTGGTGGAGAACCGTTGGCCATTCCGCTTGCATGCTACGTTTAACGAGACAATCTCACGGGCACTTTCCGTTTACGAAGAGGTCGATCGGGAAGTTCCGTTTCAAGGCCTGCACTGGTTCTTCGATCACTGCGAGACTATCTCCGATGAGAACCTCGAACGCGTAAAGGCGCTGGGAGGCGGAATCGCCATACAAAATCGCATGGCTTTCCAGGGAGAGTACTTCCTTAAACGCTATGGTGAAAAGCAGACGCGACGCACACCGCCCATCCGGCGAATGCTTGAATCGGGTATTCCAGTCGGGGCGGGTACTGATGCGACACGAGTGTCCAGCTACAACCCATATCTTTCGCTCTACTGGCTGGTCACAGGCAAGACGGTCGGAGGATTACAGCTCTATCCCGAAGAGAATCGGTTTGACCGCAGTGAAGCGCTTCGGCTGTACACGGAAGCAAGTGCCTGGTTCTCAAGCGAGGAGAATCGTAAAGGGGCGCTAACTCCGGGACGATTGGGCGATCTTGCGGTGCTTTCGGACGACTACTTTTCGATTCCTGAAGAAGATATCAAGCGACTCGAGTCGGTACTAACCATCGTCGGCGGCAAGGTTGTTTATGCGAGTGCAGAGTTCTCAAAGCTCGCACCGCCTCCGCTTTCCGTCAGTCCCGACTGGTCGCCTGTGAAGCATTACGGCGGGTACCAACAACCGGAGGATGGGACAGCCGGCGAACCGAAGCCGAAGCGGGTCGCATGCTCGGCAATCGAGCACAGCGGTGGCCACGGTGCGAGTCGCTGGGTTCTAAGTGAAGCCGGGATGTGGAGTCTCGGATGCGATTGTTTCGCATTCTGATAAGCGCCATATGAGTACAGCAGCACAACTGCAGGTTGGTCCGTTGATCTTCCACAGCATGCTCGAGCTGATTCTCACTTGCGTTTTGCTTTTCGGCGTGACGACGATCGTGAGATTTGTCGTAGGTCCCTCGCCAATTTCCCGGGCGCTCCCGCAGATACATGTCGAGTTAGCTATCGTCGGAGCGGTGGTCGCAGCACTACTTGCCGGTCTGATCATCAGTCGGC
>Ga0209157_1000819_pt1 | contig 26305 bp, 19 predicted proteins | sample GraSoiAngelo_135_FD_185892 | JGI IMG/M metagenome (GOLD analysis project Ga0209157, IMG submission 185892) | Grasslands soil microbial communities from the Angelo Coastal Reserve, California, USA - 14_0929_05_40cm (SPAdes) (version 2) | ecosystem: Environmental > Terrestrial > Soil > Grasslands ...
GGAGACGGGCAATCGGACATCCCCGTCATGCTGCACGTGAATCGCGGCGACGGCGTCACGATCGCCGCATCGGAGGCGCGGGAAGTCGCGCACATCGCGAAGCGCACGGTGATCAGCGACGATGCTTTGAGCGTGCTGGTGCCCGTGCTCGAAGAGATCGCCGGATTCGGACCCAGCCAGATCCGCGCGCTGTTCGAAGATCACGGCCTCGTGATTCAGGAATGGGATCGCGTCCGCACCGACTGGCTCACGATCCGGGACGGCGCGGGCGACGGCGTGATCCGGCTGGACCTCGCTACAGGGACTTGATCGCGCCCGGAAACCGCTGTGGGTCTGGCGAGAAGCCGGGGAAGATGGGTGACAGATCTCCGGCACCCAGGTGGCGGGCGAGCACTTCGCCGAACAGATCGCGGAAATCGGTCGTGACGGCGACGTCGCGCTCCTCGAACCGCTGCTCGACGCTTAGTCCGGGCCAGCGCCCCAGCACGCGGCCGCCGTTCACCGGTCCTCCCATTACGAGCATCGCCGTCGCGTGGCCGTGATCGGTGCCGCTATTGCCGTTCTCCCGAATCGTCCGCCCGAACTCCGACATGGTGAGGACCACGACGCGGCTCATCCGATCGCCGAGGTCGCGGCTGAACGCTGAGAGCGCGAGTCCCAGCTCGCGCAGCCGTGCAGCGAGCTGACCCTCGTTTGAGCCTTGATTCACGTGCGTGTCCCAGCCCGAACAATCCGCGAACGCGATCTCGAGTCCGACATCCGATTTGATGAGCTGCGCGATTTGGAGCAGCGTGCGCCCCAGCCGACCCTGCGGGTAGTCGACACCTGTCGCCGGCCGGTACTGGTTAGGGTCGGCCCGTTTCAGCATCTGGATCGCGTCAAAACCTTCGCGGGAGGAGGACGCGAGCAGGCCGGTTCCTTCGCCTTCATACAGCTCTTCAAACGCGCGTGTCAGCTTGTCGCGCGCGCCCTCTTGCGGAACACGCAGCCCGAAGGCTTGGAGATCGTCGATCGCCAACGAGGGCGCGCTGCCCGCCAGAATGCGCGGCAACTGCGGCCCGAAAGCCACCGCGCGAAACGGCGTACCGGGGGGGGCGTGCTCGCGATCGTGGCTGCAATAACGATTGACCCAGCCATCCCCCGTGGCTTTCACGCCGGGCGTTCCCGTCTCCATGTAGTCCTGCGCGTCGAAGTGGCTGCGCGTGGAATCGGGTGAGCCGACCGCATGAATCGCGGCGAGGCTCTTGTTGTCCCACAGCTCTTTCAGCGGCGCGAGACTCGGATGCAGGCCGAAGTGCCCGTCGAGATCGACGACCGTGTTTTGAGGGACGGCGATGCGCGGCCGCTCCTCGTAGTACAGCGGGTCGCCGTGCGGAACGATCATGTTCAGACCATCGACCGCGCCGCGCTGGAAGAGGCAGACAAGAATGGGACGGTCAGAGCCGGTAAGGGACGGTAAGGGACGGTAAGAGCCGAACACGGCTCGCGCCAGAAAGAGCGGCTCCATGCCCAGACTGACGAGTGCCAGGCCAGAATTCTTGACAAATACTCTGCGTGATATGGTCATAGACCCTTACCGTCCCTTACCGTCCCTTACCGTCCCTTACCGCCCCGTCCCTTGCTTCTGAAAGTCCGGCCCGCCGATCGCTAAGCCAACCGCGAGCGCGCGTGCTTGCAGGGGATCGGGAACATCTGCGAGTTGGTCGAGAATGACACTCTTCGTATGGGCGGACATGGTACCGCCTAGGATACGCTCATCGACCATGTCGATGAGCTGTGAATGATCGGTGGTGGCGGGGATGACGGCATCGAGATTCGCATCGATGCCGGGTAACCGCCCCCCCGCCAGGGCGACGGCGGCGTTCATGCGCGCCAGCAGCGCGCCGCTGTTCACCCAATGCGCTTCCGTCTCAGCGTAGCCGGTCGGCGCGGGCTGCTGATACAGTGGCTCGCCGAGCCGGGCGACGACCTGGGCGAGCCTGGGAGTGGTATCGGGGTCCGCCGAGACTGCTCGGACCGCGCTCACGACGAACTCAAACGGCGTCTTCACCTTCGAGCGGACCACCTGTGGAGACCAGAAATCGGGCGATGTGAAGATCGCGCGCAAGACGGCGCGGATATCGCCGCGCGTTTTCTGCCAGGCCGCGACCGCGGCGTCGACGCAGCCATCGGGTGGCTCGTCCGCGACGAAACGGGCACACAACTTCGCGCTCACGTGATGCATCGTGGCGTGCTGCATTGCGAGGAACTTGAGGAGCCGCACGCCCTCGTCCTTTCCGTCGTCATGGAAGGTGAGGCCGAAGACGTGCTTGGTGCCATGATCGTGAGCCCAGTCGCGGAACACGAATCCCGCGCCGCGCTCCGGGGGCTCGATGCTCCAACCCGTGAAAATGCGCGCGACTTCGATGACGTCCTGCTGCGTGTATCCTCCGTCGACGCCAAGGGTGTGCAGCTCGAGCAGCTCACGCGCGTAATTCTCGTTGATTCCTGTGGGTCGCTGGCGCCGCCGATCCTCCGGCATTTCGTTCATTCCAAACCGCCGCCGTCCGAAGAACGGGGAAAACGGGCGGAAGGGGCGAGGAGGCGCGGAACCGGGCGCCACACTCTGCGCATTGTCGAGATAGAACAGCATCGCCGGGCTTTCCGCCGTCGCGATGAGCAGGTCCTCGAAGCGGCCGAGGACGCGCGGCCGGATTGTTTGCTCGATGTACGAAGGCAACAGGAAACGATCGGCGCCTTTGCCGACAAAGACATTGAAATGATTCGTCCAGAAATCGACCATCACCTCTCGCAGCTGCCGCTCGGACAACGTGGCGCGAACGATGGCGAGTTGCTGCAGCTCGCCACCCAGCTCGCGGAACTCCCGCATCGGGCCCTCGATTTTGTCGGGGCGCATAGAGTCCTCCGTCTGAGCAAGCTCCCGCTGCATGCGCTGGCGCTCGCGTTGCGCGTCACGGTAGCGCTGGGCGAGGTCCCCCCGGTCATAGTCGAGGATCTTGAACGCGTGCTCGCGCTGTTGGAGCAGCTTGTCATCGAGGTGATCAGGATCGAGTTGCCGTTCGATCCAGGGCATCACGCCGTAGCGCGCCACGCTGTCCACCTCGCCGGGACGCGGCCCGTAAGCCAGACGATTCAAGGCATGCAAAGCGGAGTCGCGCGCCGTCATCGCCGCAGCCGGTGGGGCAGGAGGCGGCGTCTGCGCGGCGAGCGACGTCGCCAGAGTCAACGTGGTGGCGATCGAAAGAGGAATTCGCATCCGCCTATACTGACGGTTGTCTCAATGCGAAGTTAATGAATATGGCTCGATCCACCCGCCCGTCCCGTTCCCGCGCTCGTCGCGGATTGAAGCCCGATGAGGGACCGCCGCCGACCTGGAGCGAACGGCTTGCCGCCCTGAAGCACGTTCCCCCGCTCATCCGCCTGGTTTTCCAGACGCATCGGGGCTACACCGCGACGATTCTCGCGCTGCGTGTAATCCGGTCGTTCATCCCCGTGGCGGTCCTGTGGATCGGGAAGCTCATCATCGATGGCGTCATTGCGGGCATGGCGGCTGCGCACGCCGGACGCACGCCCGACTGGTGGCATCTCGCGACGCTGGTTGGGCTGGAGCTGGGCATCGCCGTCGTGGGCGAGGGACTCGCACGGCTTTCGTCATTGCTCGAGAGTCTGCTCGGCGACCTCTTCGCGAACCGCCTCAGCGTCCGGTTGATGGAGCACGCCGCGACGCTCGACTTGGCGCAGTTCGAGGACGCGGAGATCTACGACCACCTGGAGCGCGCGCGCCGCCAGACGACCGGCCGCATCGGCCTGTTCACGCTGCTGCTCGGGACCGCACAAGACCTCATCACGCTTGTCTCGTTGGCCGGGGTGTTGCTGGTTCAGCTGCCCTGGTTGTTGCTCCTCCTCACCATCGCCGTGCTCCCGGCGTTCCTCGGCGAAGCACACTTCGCGTCGTTGGGCTATTCGCTGCTGTTCTCATGGACGCCGGAACGACGCTTGCTCGACTACCTGCGCTACATGGGCGCGTCCGATGAGTCCGCGAAGGAAGTGAAGCTCTTCGGCCTCTCGAAGTTCCTGGTGGGTCGTTACGCGGATCTGTCGGACAAGTTCTATCAAGAGAACAAGAAGCTGGCCGTGCGGCGCAACATCGTCTCGACGTTGCTCGTGACACTCGGAACGCTGGGCTACTACGGCGCCTACGTTGTGATCATCTATCGCACGGTGCTCGGCGTCTTCTCGATCGGCACGCTGACGTTCCTCGCGGGCTCCTTCCGCCAGAGCCGTGACCTGATTCAGCGGGTGCTGCTTGCGCTGTCGCAGATCTACGAGCAGAGCCTCTACCTGAGCGATCTGTTCACGTTCTTCGACGTGCGTCCGACGGTCGTGTCGCAGCCGGGCGCCCGAGCGGTACCGCGTCCGATCCGGACAGGATTCCAATTCGAGAACGTCGGGTTCCGTTATCCCGGCTCGCAGCGGTGGGCGGTGCGACATCTCTCGTTCACGTTCGAGCCGCACGAACGCATCGCATTGGTCGGAGAGAATGGGGCGGGGAAGACGACGCTCGTGAAGCTGCTCGCGCGCCTCTACGATCCCGACGAGGGCCGGATTCTGCTCGACGGTGTCGACCTGCGCGACTATGACCTCGACAGCCTTCGCAAGAATATCGGAATCATCTTCCAGGATTTCGTCCGCTACGACTTCATCCTCCGGGAAAACATCGGCGTGAGTCAGGTCGAGGCGCTGGACGACGACGCGCGGATCCGCGAGGCCGCGCGCCGCAGTCTCGCGGATTCGGTCGCGCAGCGCGTTCCGCAGGGCTTCGACCAGATGTTGGGCCGGCGCTTCGATAATGGCGTGGAGCTATCCGGCGGCGAATGGCAGAAGGTCGCGCTGGCGCGCGCGTACATGCGCGACGCCCAGGTGCTGATACTCGACGAGCCGACCGCCGCGCTCGATGCCCGCGCCGAGTATGAGGTGTTCCTGCGGTTTGCCGAGCTGACGAAGGGTCGCATGGCGGTGCTGATATCCCACCGGTTTTCCACGGTGCGGATGGCTGACCGCATTCTGGTGTTGAAAGGAGGCGAGCTCGTCGACGATGGCACGCACGAGGAGCTGCTCGCGCGCGGCGGCCTCTACGCGGAGCTGTTCAGTCTTCAGGCGGCGGGCTACCGCTAGCTGGCGCGGCAGGTGCCGGCCGGACGTTCCCGCCGTCGGCAACGAACTTCCAACTTCCATCGCGTTGCCGCTTCCAGATCGTCAAGTACTTGCTGTAGTGCTTGAGGCTGGCGATGCGCGCCTCTCCCACCGTGCAGCCGAGATCTCCTGACCGCGCAATCTCCGCCGCAACTGGCCACCATTCCAGCACGGCGCCCGCCGGAAAGCCGTCAAACCCCGCGGCGATCGCTTCCCGGCCTTCGCTCATTAGCACGCCCCCGCCAAGTGCCACCGCATCTTCGCTTGCGAAGGCGAGGAATGCGGCCTTCCCTCCTTGCGACACCGACATCGCCGCGAACGCCGAGTCCGCCCGCAATAGCTCAGCGGGGTCGGCGCGCCCGCCAAACGTTTCGTCGTTCGCCGCTTTACGTGGCACCGGTAAGGGAACGGAATCGGCCATGGGGACAGGCTTGCTTCGAGCGTAGGCCGAGACTCGCCAGCCTTCCGAAAGTTTGCGCCAGCAGGCGAGGTACTTGCCGCGCTCACCAGTTGAGCGCGTCCAACCGTAGGTATAGCCCAACGTGCCGTCCCTCGACACGTCGGCGTATGCCGGTGACCGTAGGGCGTTCCGCATGGACGTGTCGCCGGCAAGGAAGGCGCTGATGTTCCGCGCGCCGCGTATCAGCGGCGCGTCAGGATGCAGATACGCGGCACTGTCGGTGAAGGCGGCCGAGGTAATCGCGAGCGCGCGATCGGCGGCGAGCAAGGCGTTGCGATCGGATGTTCGGTCCGCTGTTGCCGTCAACAAGAAGAGCGTGATCACGTAGCGCATGGGAGCCTCCGGCGAACAATCTCGCGGAAACCGATGCCTGTCCTAGGGGGACAGTGTCATCTCCATGTGAATTTTACACACTTCTGACCGGTCCGCCGCTGCCGTTCCGGTAGGATGCTACAATGATGCTCATGAAACGCGGGCTCATGATTTTCGCCGCCTGGACGGCCGTCGCACTGCTCTTCTCCATCCAGATGTATTACCAGACGAGCAGCAGCGCCGAGCCCCGGACGTGGAGCTGGATCCTCGCCTGGCAACTCACCGGATGGTGGAGCTGGGCCGTATTCACCCCGCCCGTCTGGGCATTCTCGGCCTGGGCGGTGCGGATTCGGCGCCCCGCGCAGTTGATCGCAGCGCATTTGCCCATGGCCGTCGCAACTGCGGTGCTGTGCGCGGCATTAGAGGGTGGAGCGAAGTGGGCACTCGGCCTGTATCGCACGCCGCACACGTTCCTCACCGGCATGGGTGACGCGGTGGCGATGTACTGGACGTTCAACCTGCTCGTGTACGCGATGGTGGCGGGACTGTATCACGCGTGGCGCGCCGAGCGGCTCGAGATGCAGCTCGTACAGGCGCGACTCGACGCGCTCGTCGGCCAGCTCCAGCCGCATTTTCTCTTTAATACGCTGCACACGATTTCGGCTTTCGTGCTCGAGGATCCCAAGCAGGCGAATCGCATGATCGCGCGGCTCTCGGAGCTGCTGCGCCAATCGTTTAATAGCGAACGCGGACCGCTCGTCACACTCGAAGAGGAGCTCGAGCTGCTCGACCATTACGTCGCGATTCAGGAAGCGCGCTTCGGCGACCGGTTGCGGGTGACCTTCCGGGTCGATCCGCGCGCATCGGCGGCCATGGTACCGACGCTCCTGCTCCAGCCGCTGGTCGAGAATGCGATCCGGCACGGCGCGGTCCCCAACGGCGGCGTGGCCGAAGTGGAGATTGCCGCCACGCGCGTCGGCGACAACGTGCATCTCGAGGTTCGTGACAACGGGCCAGGGATCGCGGCCCCCAACGGCCGGAGCGGTCTGGGACTCACGAACACGCGCGCTCGGCTGCTCGAGCTGTACGGTCCGAGTCATCGGTTCGATCTGACGAACGCACCGTCGCCGGGTCGCGGCGCCGTGGCGACCATCGAGATTCCGTTTACCGATCATGCGCGCGATCATCGTTGACGACGAAGCGCCGGCGCGACGGCGCTTGCGCGGCGTTTTGCAGCAGATTCCCGCCGTCACGCGCATCGACGAGTGCGCCAACGGCCGCGATGCGGCGCTGCTCCTCAAACGCGGCGCCCCCGACCTGGTGTTTCTGGACATCCAGATGCCCGACCTCGACGGGTTTGCCGTCGCCGCCGCGGCCAGCGAGGAGCGGCCGCCGGCAATCGTGTTCGTCACGGCATACGACGAGCACGCGGTCCGCGCCTTCGAAATCCAGGCCTTCGATTATCTCCTGAAGCCGTTCGATGACGAGCGTGTGATCGCGACCGTCAACCGGGCCGCGGAATTTCTGGAGTGGATCCGGCGTGAAGGAGGCGGCGATTCGGCGTTTCAGGGCTTCGGTGACGTGACCGTGGATTTCGCGAAGCACCTCGTCCGGAGGGGCGGCCGGCCGGCGGAGCTGCGGCCCAAGGAATACGCGCTGCTCGTCGCGCTACTCAAGCGAGGCGGACGCGTCGCCAGCCGCCTCGAGCTGTTACGAGAAGTTTGGGGCTATGCCGGAGCCTGACCCCGCCCACCCGCGCCACATCGTCACGGTGCGGACGTTCGGCTACCGCATCGAGCGCTAGCGGAAGAGCAACTGATCGGCGATCCGCTCGGCGATCGCTTCGGGCTCCCCGCTCGAGCGATTGGTGAGGATCACGATGGTCAGGCGCCGGTTCGGGTAGCGCTGGATCGCGTTTCGGAAGCCGCTCGTCTCACCGGTATGGCGCCACCGCTTCTCGCCACGATAGCTATCGACAAACCACCCGAACCCATATTCGGTCGTCGCGCCCGCGGGCAGCACCGGCGGTGTGGTGGCGAGCGCGAGCGTCGCTGAGTCGACGAGGCCTGCCGTCGACAGCGCGCGATCCCATCGCGTCAGGTCGTCGACATTCGCGTAGATGCCGCCGTCGCCCAACGTGGCGCTGGTGACGCTCTGATCTGTTTGTATGAACGTTCCGCCGCTGGGCGAATACCCGTACGCGCGCTGCGGGACCGTATCCTTGCCCTCGACGTGCGCCACCGTCGCCTTCATGCCCAGCGGCTCGAAGACTCGCCTCCGCATGAATTCGGGGTACGGCATTCCCGAAACGCGCGCGATGATCATCCCGAGCAGCACGTAAGCGGAGTTGCTGTAGCGATAGGCGTTGCCCGCCGGGAAATAGAGAGAGTCCTTTGCTGCAACGAGCGCCAGCACGTCGCGATCATCGAGCTGCGCGGTGCGCGCCGCGGGTACGAGGTCTTCGTAATCCCAGATTCCGGATGTGTGGTTCAAGAAGTGCCGGATCGTGACGGCGCGCGTGGCGGGCGGCAGCTCCGGGATAATATCGGACACCGCCTGGTCGTAGCGAAGCTTGCCGTCTCTTACCAGCAGCATGATGGCCGTGGCCGTGAACTGTTTCGAAAGCGATGCGAGCCGGAAGTCGGTGGTGGGAGTGGCCGGTGTGCCGTGCTCCAGATCGGCGAGGCCGTAGGCACGGCGCAGGACCACCTCGTCGTCCCTGATGACGATCACGCTCGCGCCCGGCGTGGTACCGGTGTAGGCGCGGAACAGCGAATCGACGGCGCGCGGGTCGATGTTAGCCACGCGCCTAGCGCCTGCGGTCGCGCAACTCGCGCAGAACGCGAGCGTCAGGACTTTGTGGATGCGTACCAGGCGTTCCAGGTCTCCTGTGCGGCGCCGATAGTGAGCTGGTCCTGGTTGCGGACGAGCGGCATGCGCAACAGCAACGGCTCCAGACTGAGCTTCTCCAGCCAGCGTTCCTCGCTGAGGGTCGCCGAGCGAAGGCCGAGCTCGCCGAAGCGGCGCGAATCACGATCGATCAGTGCCGCCACGCCGAACTTCTGCGCGAAGCGGCGCAATTCTCCGACTGCGGCGGCGCGCTCATTCAGGTCTACAAAGTGCACCTTGATGCGCCGTTCCGCGAAGAACCGCAACGCGGCGCGCGTGTCCGCGCTCTTTCGGACGCCAAACACCTGAACCTCCATCGGGGCGGTAATATATTCCTCGCTCCCATGACCCCCAGATCCAAAGTTGTGGCGGCCGCCGTCCTGTTCTCGACGGGCGGTGCGGCCATCAAATGGTGCGGCTTCGCGGCGTGGCAGCTGGCCGCGTTTCGGGCGGCGTTCGCGCTGATCGCCATCCTCACCTTGCTGCCCGAGGCGCGCCGCGCCTGGACGTGGCGTACCGTCATCGTCGGGTTCGCTTATGCCGCGACGACGCTGCTGTATGTGCAGGCGAACAAACACACGACCGCCGCGAGCGCGATCTTTTTGCAGTCGACGAGCCCGCTCTTCATTCTGCTGCTCGCGCCACTGCTCTTGAGCGAGCACGCCACGCGGCGCGACATCGCGCAGATGGCGGCGATGGCCGTTGGGCTGGGCCTGTTCTTTCTCGGTTCCGACCGGCCGTCGACGACCGCTCCGAATCCGGCGCTGGGAAACACGCTGGCCGCGATCTGTGCGGTGACGTGGGCGTTCACTGTGATCGGATATCGCTGGCTCGCAGCGCGGGGTGCCTCCGTGGCCGGCGCGGCGGCATCTGGCAACCTGATGGCCAGTCTTTTCGCTCTCGTCCTGGCGCAGCCGCTGGTCGCGGGCCGCCCGGTTGATTGGGCCGTCGTCGCGTTTCTCGGCATCTTTCAGCTGGGCATTCCATATCTGTTCCTCGCGAGCGCGGTGCCGCGATTGCGCGCGCTCGAGGTCGCGCTCTTTCTCTTAATCGAGCCGGTGCTGAATCCGATCTGGGCGTGGCTCGTTCACGGAGAACGGCCGGGTCCGGCAACGCTGATCGGCGGAGCGCTGATTTTGGGCGCCACCGCCATTCGCACGGTCGTCGACGCCCGTTTCCCGCGGCAGATCGAATCGAGCGCGCATGCCTGAGCAACCATCCCGGTCCGCATCCCGCGCCCGTGTCGGCGTCATCTTCTTTACGGTCTTGATCGACCTGATCGGATTCGGAATTGTCTTGCCGATCCTGCCGTATTACGCGCAGCGCTTCGGCGCGGCCGGCCTGGGCTACGGCGCCATCATCGGGATCTTCTCGTTGATGCAGTTCGTCGCGACGGCATTGCTCGGCAAACTGTCCGACCGCATCGGCCGCCGGCCGGTGCTACTGACCACGATGCTCGTCAACGCGGTCGGCTACACGCTGTTCGCGTTTGCCGGATCGTACTGGGTGCTGTTTCTCTCGCGCCTGGTGTCGGGATTTGCCGGCGGCAACATTTCCGCCGCCCAGGCTTACATCGCCGACATCACGTCTCCGGCGGAACGGTCGCGCGGCATGGGCTTCGTCGGTGCCGCGTTCGGAATCGGATTCAGCATCGGCCCGGCGATCGGCGGATTCTCGGCGCACTACCTCGGCGCTACGGCACCGGGGCTCGTCGCGGTCGCTCTCTCACTCGCGAATTTCGTGTCCGCCTATCTCATTCTGCCGGAATCGCTCGCGCACGAGCATCGGGTGCGGCGCTCGCTCTTTGATCTCGGACACATTGGCGAGGCGATCTCGCGCCCTCGCCTCCGCCCGCTCATGGCGGTTTGGGCGCTGGTGCCGTTCGCGTTCGCGGGGTACACGGTCGTGCTGCCGCTGCATGCGAGCCGAGTGCTGGGTTGGCGGGAACGAGAGCTCGCGATCCTCTTCACGATCATCGGAGTCACAGCCGCGACAGTGCAGGGCTACTTCTTTGGAAAAATCGTGCGCTGGTCCGGGGAGCGCGCGCTCGTCATCGTCGGAACCTTCGGGATGGCGCTGTCGATCGCCGTCGTTCCTCTCCTGCCGACATCCGCACTGCTCTACGCTTGGACGTTCGTGCTGGCGCTGTCGAACAGCGTGTTTGCTCCCGCGGCGACCGGCCTCGTGTCGGTGTACGCGGGGCGGAATGAGCAGGGCACGGTACTCGGAGCGGCACAGGCCATAGGGGCGCTCGGCCGAACGGCGGGTCCGCCCGTCATCGGAACCGTGTACGACGTCGTGAATGGAAACACCTCGTTCGCGCTTGCGGGCGCGGTCATGGTGCTCGCCGGTCTCGCCGCGCTCCGACTCGCGCCCGTCGCTCACGGTGAGCCGCGTCACGCTCCGACGGGTCCTCCGACGCCGTCAACTCCTCTTCCGCCCGAACCTTAACGCGGTCTAGACTTCAGCGTCACACGGCCAGACTTCTTCCCCGGAGCACGCTGATGCATAAGCGATTGACGCTTGCCGTCGCCTCCCTCCTTTTCGTGGCGGCGTGCAATCAAGATCCCACGAGCACCACCGCGAACGAGATCGCGCTCGCGCAGAGCGCGCAGGTCATCACCGACAACGTCGTGGCCTCGCCGGCGTCGGAGAGCAACGGCATGTCGTGCGAGGGTTTGTTCAGACGACTGCTCGACACGCTGCGCACCACCGACAATGCCACCGCCCTTGCCGACCTTGCGAAGGCGCGCGCCTATCGTGACTCGGCATTCATGGCGCGGGAAGCAGGCGACACCGCTAAGGCCCGCAGTTATCGCCAGCTCGCATTTCGGTCGGTGCTCGCGGCCGTGATCGTCCTGTTCCCGGATGCGCCCGCGCGGACTGGTGCCGCGGCTGATACCGCAATCGCGCGCATCGAGCGATTCCTGGGCGACAAGGATGCGCCACGGATCAGGGCGTTGCTGGCACACGTGAAGGACTTGCGGACGCAGGCGAACGCCGCGCTCGCGTCGGGAGACAGCGTCACGGCCCTCGCGCTGAATCTGCGAAGTATCCAGATTCTGCACAGGCTAGTCGAGCATGTGAGGGAAGAGGATCAAGATCATGACGACGTGGCGGATCATGAGATGGAAGCTGCAGAACCGTAGGACCTGCAAAGACTGGTAGTAGGCAACGGGGGTTGGGACCTTCGGTCCTGACCCCCGTTTGCATAGCCTAGCCCTCATTTCACCCCTCCGTCATATTTCCTTCCCCCTCGCAGGAGAGTAGCGCTGTATGCGCGTGTACAAGACTCCGGAGATCCGCAACGTGGCCGTCGTGGGCCACGGCGCGAGCGGCAAGACCTCCCTGGTCGATGCCCTGGCGTTCGTGGCCGGAACGAGCAAACGACATGGATCTGTAAAGGACGGCACGGCCCTCACCGATTACACCGCAGACGAAATCGAACGCAAATACTCCATCAATCTCGCCATCGCGGTCGCCGAGTGGATGGACACGAAGGTCAACCTGATCGATACCCCCGGATATCTCGACTTCACCGGCGATGCGCTCGCGGGCGTCTACGCCGCGGACTCCGCCGTGGTGGTGCTGTCCGCGACCGCCGGCGTCGAAGTCGGGACCGAGAAGGTCTGGGACTATTGCGAGCGCCGCTCGCTTCCGCGGTTGTTCTTCGTCTCCCTGATGGACAAAGAGCACGCCAACTTCGAGCGCGTCTTCACGCAGATCAAAGAACAGCTCACCCCCAAAGTGATTCCTGTGGAGATCCCGGTCGGCGAAGGCCTCGAATTCCACGGGATCATCAATCTCTTCTCGAAGAAGGCGCACCTCTACAAGAAGGGCACGAAGGCCGGCGAATACGACGAGGTCGACGTCCCGGACGAGTACCAGGACCGCTTCGAGAAGTACTCGCAGGAGCTGATCGAGAGCATCGCCGCGACGGACGACACGCTGCTTGAGCGTTACCTCGGCGGGGAAGAGATCGGACGCGACGAAGCGATCGCCGCCATGAAGGCCGGCATGGCGCGCGGGGAGCTCTTCCCGCTGTTCTGCGGTGCCGCCGAGCTCACCTACGGCACCCGCGCGCTGCTCACGAAGATCGTCGAGCTGTGTCCCGCGCCGACTGAGCGGCCGCCGGTCGAGGCGCAGAAGTGGGGCAGCGCGGAACGCCTGACGCTGAAGGCCGACGACGCGGGTCCCCTCGCGGCGCAGGTCTTCAAGACGGTCTCTGAGCCGCACGTTGGTGACGTCACGCTCTTCCGCATTTACTCAGGCGCCGTCAAGAACGGACAGGACATTTGGAATGCACCGCGGGAAGTCCCGGAGAAACTGAACCACCTCTGCGTCGCGATTGGGAAGGAGCGGATCGAGGTTCCCGAGCTGCATTCCGGCGACATCGGCGTGGTGGCGAAGCTGCGCGACACCCACACCAACGACACCCTGTCGACCAAGGACAAAGGCCTCGTCCTGCCGAAGATTCCGTTCCCCGAGCCGGTGATTACGGTCGCGGTGGAAGTGAAACAGCGGGGAGAAGAGGACAAGCTCTCGACCGGTCTGCACAAGCTGCACGAGGAGGACCCGACTTTCCATCACGAGTACAACGGCGAGCTGGCACAGACCCTGATCCGCGGTCTCGGCGAGCGGCATCTCGAGATCGTGGTGGGGCGTCTGGCCCGCAAGTTCGGCGTGCACGCGCAGACCACGAAGCCCAAGGTCGCCTACCGTGAGACATTCCGCGGCAAGTCAGAGGGACAAGGGAAACACAAGAAACAGACGGGTGGCCGCGGTCAATACGGCGACTGCTGGATTCGGATCGCACCGCTGCCACGTGGGTCGGGCATGCAGTTCGTGGACGAAATCGTCGGCGGGGTCATCCCGCGGCAGTACATTCCGGCCGTCGAGCGCGGCGTTGTCGAGGCCGCGCACAAGGGACCTGTAGCGGGCTATCCCGTCGTGGACTTCAAGGTGGAGCTGTTCGATGGCTCCTACCACGACGTCGACTCAAATGAAATGTCGTTCAAGATGGCCGGCATCCTAGCCTTCCGAAACGTGAGCCCGGCAGCGCGACCCGTGCTGCTCGAGCCGATCATGGATGTCGAAGTCTGGACCCCCGATGAGTACCAGGGCGCCGTGATGGGCGACATCTCCTCCCGGCGCGGGCAGATCATGGGCACGGAGAAGGACGGCCGGCTGACGAAGGTGAGAGCGCTCGTTCCCGAGGCGGAGCTCGATCGCTACGCAACGACGCTGCATTCGATCACCCACGGCCGCGGCACGTACAAGATGAAATTCCACGTCTATCAGGATGCGCCGCCGGAGATCACGGCGAAGATAACGGAAGCCCGGAAGAAGGAGCTCGAGGAAACCAGAGCCTAAATGCTCTCGCGCTGGCTGCGCCTCTGGTTTGGATTCCGCGACCCCGTCAGTCGCAGGACGTATTTCCGGCACGGCGCCGGCCTGATGGCATTCAAGTACGCCGTCGATGCGCTGCTGGTGTGGACGTTCGCGGGCAGATTCTGGACTCCACTCGATTACGCGAATCCGCTGTGGAGCGCCCGCTACGAGCTGCTGCGCGGCGCGCCACCGTGGCTCGCGCCATTGATGGTGGCGATCGCGCTTCCGTTCGTATGGATCGGCGTCAGCATGACGATGCGCCGGGCGGTCGATGCCGGTGCGAGTCCGTGGATCGCGCTCATCTTCTTCGTGCCGCTGTTGAACTTCGTCCTGATGGCGGTGTTGTCGCTCGTACCGTCGGCCTCCCGCGTCGAGTGGCCGGTCGAGCCGCCGCCCCCGGCCGTCGACGAGCGGCTGAAGAGCGCGATGCTCGGTGTGGCCGCCTCGCTGGGAATCACGCTCGTCACCGTGGGCGTCGGGATCTACCTGCGGCGCAGCTATTCGACGGGGCTGTTCCTCGGCGTGCCCTTCACGATCGGGTACATCAGCTCGTACATCTACAATTACAACTATTCGCGCCCTGCCGGGCAGTCGATCATGATTGCCCTCGCCAGCGTCACCATCGCAGCGGGCGCCCTCGTCGTCTTCGCTTTGGAAGGCGTCGTCTGCGTGGCGATGGCACTCCCCATCGCGTTGGCCATCGCGTTCCCGGGTGCTGTCCTGGGACGGATGATTGCCCGGCGGGGTGTGCACGCGGGCACGGGAGCGGGGATGGCGCTCATCGTCCCGCTCTTCATCGGCGTAGAGCCACGCGCCGAGCCCCCCGTCCATGAGGTCGTAACGGTCGTCGAAATTGCGGCGCCACCGGAAGTCGTATGGCGTCACGTCGTCTCATTCCCCGACCTGCGGCCACCCACCGAAGCGCTGTTCCGCGCGGGCATCGCGGCGCCGATGCGCGCGCGCATCGACGGGCGCGGCGTTGGAGCAATTCGCTACTGCGACTTCACAACCGGGAGTTTCGTCGAGCCGATCACGGCGTGGGAGGAGAATCGCTTGCTGGCATTCGACATTACGAAGCAAGCGCCGCCGATGTCCGAATGGAGTCCGTATCGTGACCTGCATCCGCCGCACTTGGACGGCTACTTCCGCGCGACACACGGCGAGTTCCGGCTCACGCCGCTGCCGGGCGGCCGCACGCGCCTCGAGGGGCGCACGGCGTACGTCGTGGATATGTTCCCTCAGCGCTATTGGACACTGCCTGCAGGCCGCATCGTCGCGGCCATCCACGAGCGCGTCCTGCGACACATCGCGGCCCTGGCCGAGGAGGAAGAGCCCTGATGAGAGCCACCGTCCTCTGTACGACCCTTGCCGTCGCAGCGGCCTGCCAGCCCGTCGATCGGAAGCGGCAGGTCGCCCACGGTGCCGACACCGTCGCGGCCGATACCGCGCGCGTCGTGCCGCCACCTCCCCCCGCGCCCGGCGCCACCCGGATCCTGACGGTGGCCGGCTTCTCCACGCCGGAGTCGGTGCTGCACGACTCGACGCAGGACATCTACTTCGTGTCCAACATCAACGGCAGCCCGACGGCGAAGGACAACAACGGTTTCATCAGCCGCGTGCGGCCCGACGGGGCGATCGAGAACCTCAAGTTCATTGAGGGTGGCCGCGCGGGCGTGAGCCTCAACGCGCCGAAGGGCCTGGCGGTGCTGGGCGACACACTGTGGGTGACGGACATCGACAGGATCCGCGCGTTCAATGCGCGGACCGGCGCGCCTCTGGACAGCGTCAGGCTCGACACCGCGGGCGCAGTCTTCTTGAACGACGTGACCGTCGCCTCGACCGGCGCGATCTACGTCACCGATACTGGCATCCGGTTCGACGACGTGGGCAACGTGCTGCATCCCGGACCCGACCGCGTATTCCGCATCGGTCCCGACCGCAAGGTGACAGTCGCCGCGCGGGGCGACAGCCTCGGCTGGCCGAACGGGATTACCGTAGACCCCGTGGGCAAACGGTTCATCATCGTCGCGTTCGGGCCGACCAAATCGGTGCTGGCGTGGAAGCCGGGGGACCGCGCGCCGCGCGTCATCGCCAAGGGCGCCGGCGGCTTCGACGGCGTTGTGGTAACCGGCACACGGATCCTGGTGTCGAGCTGGACCGATTCGACCGTGTCCGCGTACGAGACGGGCCAGGAAGTGAAGGTGATCACCGGGGTGCCGAGCCCGGCAGACATTGGCTATGACGCGAAACGGAATCGCGTGCTGATTCCAATTTTCACCGGCAATCGAGTCGAGATCTGGCAGTTGTAAAAGCGTGGTCAGGGGGTGAGGGCCGGCTCCTGCTGCGTCATGCAGTGCACCGTCCCGAGCCCCCAGACGAGGTCCACGGCGTGAATGCCGACCACGGGCCGATCTGAGAAGCACTCGCCAAGAATTCCGAGGGCGGTTCGATCGTTGGGATCGTTGAAGGTCGGAACCAGGACGGCGGCGTTTGCGATGTAGAAGTTTGCGTAACTGGCGGGCAGTCGCACGCCGTCAAAGTGGAGCGGCCTGGGCATCGGGAGGTCGATCACCTCGATGCCCTTTCCCTGGAGTCTCTCGCGGTTCTCGGCGAGCGGTCTGTAGTTCACGTCCTTCGGATTGTCTTCCCGGCACAGCACGACCGTTCCCGAACTCACAAAGCGACAGATGTCATCGACGTGACCGTGCGTATCGTCGCCGGCGATGCCTTTGCCCAGCCACAGCGTGTTCGTCACGCCGAGTGTGTCGCGCAGCAGTGCCTCGATGTCCTGACGAGTGAACCCGGGGTTTCGCACCTGCACCTTCGTATCGAGCAGGCATTCTTCGGTCGTGAGCAGAGTGCTGCGACCATCGACGTCGATGCTCCCGCCTTCGAGCACCATCTTGGCGTTGATCAGCGGCAGCTTGAATCGCTTCGCCGCCAGCTCGGGAATCTTGTCGTCCTTCTTCCAATCCCTGTACTTCGCCCACGCGTTGAAGTGAAAGCGCGCGACGGCGAGCAGCGGCTTCGCGCCGGTGGTGCGGACGAAGATCGGCCCGCAATCCCGGGTCCAGCCGCGGTTCGTTGGGAAGCGCAGAAAGTCGACGCGGGCGAGATCCACGCCGACCTTCTTGAGAATTTTGGTGGCCTGTGCTTGCTGGACCCGTGAGTTGACGAGGATACGAACAGTCTCACCGGGGGCGAGATGCCGGACGATCTCGCCGTACACCCAGGGGATCGGTGGGAACTTGCTCGGCCAGTCGCTCGCGTTATGCGGCCAGGCGAGCCAGGTCGCCGCATGCCGCTCCCACTCGGCCGGCATGCGATAGAGCGGCGAATTAGTCAGTGAGGAACCGGTGCTGCATACCGTCGTACGCGTCGGTGCGGCGGTCGCGCAGGAACGGCCAGTTGCGGCGCACTTCCTCGATGCGGGCGAGGTCCACCTCGGCAATGATGAGTTGTTCGGTCTCGCCGGCCTCCGCGACCACGACGCCGAAGGGATCGCAGACGAACGAGTGTCCCCAGAACTCGATGCCTGCCCCCTGACCATCGAGCCGCTCGAAGCCAACGCGATTCACGGCCGCGACCCAGCAGCCGTTTGCGATCGCGTGGCTGCGCTGGATCGTCTTCCAGGCATCGAGTTGCTGCGGTCCGTACTGCTCCTTCTCGGTAGGATGCCAGCCGATCGTGGTGGGATAGAGGAGGATGTTTGCGCCTTGCAGTGCGGTGAGCCGGGCGCCTTCCGGATACCACTGATCCCAACAAACGAGCGTGCCAATCGGACCGACCTTGGTGTCGAACGCGCGAAAGCCAAGATCGCCGGGGGTGAAATAGAACTTCTCGTAATACGCGGGATCATCCGGGATGTGCATCTTCCGATAGATGCCTTTGACCTTCCCATCGGCGTCGATTACGGCCGCGGTGTTGTGATACAAGCCGGGCGCGCGGCGCTCGAACAGCGATGCGATGACCACGACGCCGGCGTCGCGCGCGACACTCCCGAGCCTCTCGGTGCTCGGCCCGGGGACCGCTTCGGCGAGATCGAACAATGCGTGATCTTCGCGCTGGCCGATGTATTGGGTGCGGAAAAGCTCCGGTAGGCAGACGAGAGCGGCGCCTTGCCGCGCCGCTTCTTTGATGCGCGCCACCGCTTTGGTGAGATTCGCCTCTGGATCGGCACTCATGCTCATCTGTACGAGACCGATCTTGAACTTCGTCGGCAGGGGCGTTGCCATGACGCCTAGACTACACTGATTGGTCTCCACATCGCAACTTCGGCTGCGGTGACGACGACCGGTGGCGCGACCTTCCGGAACAGCAGGCGGAACGAGCCCCATTGCGCGAGGATCTCGCGCGCGCGTGGGCTACCGGTTTTCTGCAAATGCTCGTGCAGCAGCTTGCGCAGCCGCCCATCGTCCACGGAGTTGAGCTCCGTGATGGCGATCATCTCCAGATTGCAGCGCGATTCCAGAAGGCCCCGCTCGTCGAGCACGTACGCGACGCCGTTCGACATTCCTGCCCCGAAGTTCCGGCCCACGGGGCCGAGCACGACGACCACGCCGCCAGTCATGTACTCGCAACAGTGGTCGCCCGCGCCTTCGATCACAGCCACGGCGCCTGAATTGCGGACTGCGAACCGATCCCCAGCGCTTCCCGCGGCAAACAGCGAGCCGGCAGTCGCGCCATAGAGGGCGGTATTGCCGAGCAGGACGTGTGGCGTTCCGTCCGCGGCATAGGCTGCGCCGCGGAAGGGCCGAATCACGATTTCGCCGCCGCAGAGTCCTTTACCGACGTGATCGTTCGCCTCCCCTTCGAGATCGAGCTGCATGTTCGGCAGCGTAAAGGCGCCGAAGCTCTGACCCGCGCTGCCGCTGAACCGCAGACGCATCGGTTTGGCTGGTCCAGCGTTGCCCCTAACGCGCGCGATTTGTCCCGCGATCCGCGCGCCCACGGTGAGGTGATGGTTCCCGATCTTGTACGTGCCGTCGAACGACTCGCCGCGCTCGATGATCTCGGCATCGAGTGATACCAAGCCCGGGCGATGATTGCGGTCGACCGTACGTCGGCGCGGCGCCAGCGCTTCGGCCGGCGGCGCGAGCACCGAAGACAGATCGAGCGACTGTGCCCGCGCCGTTTCGGGGCGCTCTGTGCGCTGCAGTAATTCGACGCGGCCGATCACCTCGTCGAGCCGGCGCACACCGAGTGACGCCAGGATGGTCCGCACTTGTTCGGCAATGAATGAGAAGTACGCGATCACTTGCTCCGGCGTACCCTTGAACTTCTTGCGCAAATCGGGGCGCTGGGTCGCGATGCCCGTCGGGCAGGTGTTCAGGTGACACTGCCGCGCCATGGCACACCCCAGCGCCACCACGGTCGCCGTCCCAAACCCGAAGGCCTCGGCGCCCAGCAAAGCCGCGATGACGACATCGCGGCCGGTGCGGAGACCGCCATCCACGCGCACCTCGATCCGCTCGCGCAGACCATTCCGCATCAGAATCGCCTGGGTCTCTGCCAGGCCCAGCTCCCACGGCGAGCCGGCGTGCTTGATCGACGAGAGCGGCGAAGCGCCCGTCCCGCCGTTGTGCCCTGAGATCAAGACATAGTCGGCGTATGCCTTGGCGACGCCGGCGGCCACCGTCCCAACCCCGGCCTCCGCGACGAGCTTCACGCCGACGCGTGCCGCTGGATTCACCTGCTTGAGATCGTGGATGAGCTGCGCGAGGTCCTCGATCGAGTAGATGTCGTGATGCGGCGGCGGCGAGATCAGCGGAATGCCGACCACGGCATGCCGCAACCGCGCGATCAAGTCGGTGACTTTGTGGCCGGGGAGCTGTCCGCCTTCGCCCGGCTTGGAGCCCTGGGCGATCTTGATCTCGAGCTCGTCCGCGCGGACGAGATATGCCGTGGTCACGCCGAATCGTCCGGACGCGACCTGCTTGATGCGGTTGTCGGCGCGATCTCCGTCGGACCGAGACGCGTACGTCTCCGGATCTTCTCCGCCTTCTCCGGAATTCGAGCGCGCATTCATGCGGTTCATCGCGATCGCGAGCGTTGCATGCGCTTCGGGAGACAGCGCGCCGAGCGACATGGCGCTCGAGATGAAGCGGCGGCGAATGTCTTCGGCCGGCTCGACTTGCTCGACTGTAATTGGTGTCTGCTCGCGGAACTGGAGCAGGTCGCGAGGCCCCGCCGGAGCGCGAGCACGTACGCGATCGGCGAACCCCTCAAACTGACCGTCCTGCAGTGCGCGAACGATGGTGGGTGACCAGCCGTGGTCCTCGCCGTCGCGGCGATAGCGAACCCTGCCGTGATCCGGCAAGACACCCGGTGACGATCCCTCGCCGTAGGCGGCTCGATGCCGGGCCAGCACATCTTCCGCGATCTCGGTGAAGCCAATTCCCCCGATCACGGATGCGGTGCCGGTGAAACACTTTTCGATCACCTCGGCGCCGAGCCCGAGCGCCTCGAAGATCTGTGCGCCGGCGTAGGACTGGAGCGTCGAGATTCCCATTTTGGAGAGAATCTTCAGCAAGCCCTTCTCCGCCGCGCCACGGAATTTTTCGGCGGACGGCTCCTCGTCCGGCTCGTTCTTGATCGATCGCAGAGATTGCAGCGCGAGCCACGGATGCACGGCCTCCGCGCCATACCCGAAGAGTGCGGCCAGGTGATGCACATCCCATGCATCGCCTGCCTCGGCAACGAGTCCCACGCGCACGCGCTGACGTGCGTGCACGAGACGTTGATGCACCGCGCCAATCGCGAGTGGCATCGGGATCGGAGCGTGGCCACGATCGGCGTCTCGGTCGCTGACAACCAGGATCGTCGCGCCGCGCCGCACGGCAGCCACGGCGTCACGGCTCAGCCTGTCCAGGGCGCGGGCGAGACCTTCCGGACCGGCCGCTGCTTCCCACACCGCGCTCACCGTTGCGAGCTCCGATCCGGCCGCGCGCCGCACCGCGGCCATCTCATCGGCCAACAGAACCGGATGCTCCACGCGGAGCAAACTCCGCCGCCCCGGACGCTGCGCGAGCAACGAACCTCGGCGTCCCAGATACATGACGAGCGACATCACGCGCTGCTCGCGCAGCGGATCGATCGCCGGGTTCGTGACCTGCGCGAAGCGTTGCCGCAGATAGGCGTACAGGCTCTGCGCAGTACGAGACAGCGGCGGAATCGGCGTATCGTCACCCATGCTCCAGATGGCGTCCTGGCCGGCGGACGCCATCGGCGTCATGACGTGGCGCAGATCCTCAAAGCTGTAGCCGAACGCGTGCTGGCGCGCGGTCAACTCTTCGGTTGGCAATGCCGGACCGAGTGCGCCGATCTCCGTCGGAAGCTCGCGAACGATGCGACCGGACCAGCGGGCGTACGGAGAGCGCAGTGCCACCTCGGTCTTTGCAGCGTCGCTGCGCAGCACGGTCTTGCGGGCCGTGTCGACGACGAGCACCTCACCCGGGCCCAATCTGCCGGACTCCACGACATTCGCGGGATCGAGGTCGACGATGCCAACCTCCGAGCCGGCGATCACGACGCCGTCGCGAGTCAGCTTGTAGCGGCAGGGCCGCAGCCCGTTGCGGTCGAGCGCCGAGCCCGCAATCACGCCGTCCGTGAATGCGAGGGCCGCCGGCCCGTCCCACGGCTCCATCAATCCCGCGTGATACTCATAGAAGCTGCGGAGCGCCGGGTGCAAGTCGGCGACGCGCTCCCACGCTTCCGGAATCAGCATCATGAGCGCGTGCACGGGTTCCCGTCCCGAGCGCACGAGCAGCTCGAAGACGTCATCGAGACTCGCGGAGTCGCTGCCCTCTGCCCAGATCACGGGCTTCAGCAGCTCGACGTCGTGCTCCCACACCGGAGCGGCAAGCGCCGGCTCGCGGGCGCGCATTGCGTTGCGATTGCCCCAGAGCGTATTGATCTCGCCGTTGTGGGCCAGCAAGCGGAACGGCTGGGCGAGCGGCCAGCTGGGCAGCGTGTTGGTCGAGTAGCGCTGGTGAAAGACCGTCATCGCGGTCTCGAACAGCGGCGAGCGCAGGTCGGCGTAGAATGACGGCAACTCCGTGCCGACGAGCAGCGCCTTGTAGACGACGGTGCGGCAGGAGAGCGAGCACACGAAAAACGGCGCGAGATCACTCTGCGCGGCGCGGCGCTCGATCACGTGGCGCGCGAGGTAGAGCCGGCGCTCCCACGCGGGCGCATTCAGCGGGCCCGTTGGCGGTCCAACGAACAGCTGGCGAATCGTCGGCTGGCTGGCACGGGCGAGCGGGCCGAGTACGGCCGAGTCGACCGGCACGACGCGCCAGCCGAGCACCGGCATGCCGAGGCCGACCAGCGCCTCCTCGATGAGCTCGACGGCGCTGTCGAGGGTCGGGCCTGGGGGCGGCAAGAAGAACATGCCGAGCGCGACGCGCTCGCTGGGAGCGACACCCAGCAGTTTGTGTGGGATCTGCGTGAGGACGCCGGCGCCGTCGCCCGAGTGGTCGTTCGAGGCGGCGCCGCGGTGCGCGAGTCGCGCGACGGCCGTGAGCGCCATGCCGAGGATGTCGGCGCTGCGCTCCCCGCTCGCGCGCGCGACGAATCCGACCCCGCAGGCGTCGCGCTCGCGCCAGGGGTCCAACAAACGAAGAGCCCGCTCTGTGAAGGGAGCGGGCTCGGGGGATCGGACTGCGGATCGTGTCACGCTATCGCGCCCCGGCGCTCCCTCGGGAGGCCGATATTCAGAATGGCGTTCAGATGCGGTCGACAAGTGGTCATGTGTATTTCTATGCGTTGGACATCATAAATATGCAATCGCGGGACTTTCGTCAAGCGGCTGTTTGTAGTGGTAAACCTTACCCGCGTAGTTGCGCAGCACGATCTCGGTGTCGGTCACTTTGACCACGTATTCGGGCAACAGCGGGATCTTGCCGCCGCCGCCCGGCGCGTCGATCACGAAATGCGGCACCGCCAGGCCCGACGTCCAGCCCCGGAGCGCCTTGATGATCTCCAATCCCTTCTGCACGGTCGTGCGGAAGTGCTCGGCTCCGGCGACCTGGTCGCACATATAGATGTAGTAGGGCCGCACCCGCGCGACGAGCAGCCGCTGCATCAGCTCCTTCATCACGTCGGCGTCGTCGTTGACCCCTTTCAGCAGCACAGTCTGGCAGCCGAGCGGAATCCCGGCGTCGGCCAGCATGCCGAGGGCTTTGACGGCGGCGGGCGTCAGCTCGTCGGGGTGGTTGAAGTGCGTGTTGATGTACAGCGGGTGGTATTGCTTGAGGATCGCACACAACTCCGGCGTAATCCGCTCGGGCAGGTGGCAGGGGATGCGACTCCCGATGCGCAGCACCTCGAGATGCGGAATCGCCCGCAGCCGCTTGCAGATGTCGTCGATCCGGCGGTCGGACAAGAGCAGCGGATCGCCGCCCGACATGATGACGTCGCGGATCTCCTGGTGTTCCTCGAGGTAGCGAAACGCCGACTCGAGCTGCGACATCGGAATCTTTTCGGGATCTCCGACCTTCCGCCGGCGCGTGCAGAACCGGCAGTAGGACGCGCACACCGGCGACACGAGAAACAGCGCGCGATCGGGATAGCGGTGCGTGATGTTGGGAACGGGGGAGTTCGCGTCTTCCTCGAGCGAATCCACAAGGCCGTCGTGCACTTCCAGCTCTTGCACCGTGGGCACGTACTGCTTCCAGATGGGATCACCGGGCGACCGGATCAGATCGACCATCGCGGGCGAAATACGGAACTCGAAATTCTCAGCTGCCTGTCGCAGCCGCGCGATGTCGCCCCCCCCGACGTGCTCGGGCCCGAAGCGGGCGGCAAGGGCGTCGAGGGAGGCGATGCTCTTCTTGCGCAGCAACTCTTGCCAAGTCTCCGTCACGTCAGATCCTTGGTATAAATCACCAGATCGTCACCAGGCGCGTAGTACGCCGGGATCGTCGCGGTTCTGGTGTAGCCGCGTGCTTCGTAAAACCGTCGCGTCGGCTCGTAATCGGCCCGCGAGCTGGTCTCGACCACGACGAGCCGGCAGCCATCGGCCGTCAGCCGCCGTTCGACCTCATCAAGCAGCTGCGATCCGACGCCGGCGCCCTGACGTTCGCGATCGACGACGATCCAGTAGAGATCTTGCGTCGCTTCCGTGCCGGGGGTCGGTCCCCAGCACGCGTACCCGATCAGTTGATCGCCGTCAAATGCGCCGACGAATCGGTAGTCGTCGTCTCCCGCCAGGCTCTCGTCAAGCAGCTCGACCGCGGTCGCGACCTCTTCTTCGCGGAAGAGACCGGTCGCCCGCGTCAGCTGCTCAAGCCGTGCGCGGTGCGCGCGCCCGACGGGCTGCAGGTGGCGCAGGGCGTGTAAGGGGGGCAGCGAGCAGCTCACGCGCGGCTTTGGTGCCCTGCGCTTCTCGCAGGGCTCCTTCCGCGATGCGACGAACGAGTTCCGGATACTCCCATCCCGCGGCCTTCGCCATACGCGACAGGCCGGCTTCGTCGGTGAGGTCGGGATTGGGATTGACCTCGAGGATCCACGGGCGGCCCGCATTGTCGACGCGGATGTCGACGCGTCCGTACCCCTTGCCTTGCATCGTGTGCCACGCCGCTTCGGCGAGACGACACAACCGCTCGGCAAGTCGTTGAGGCACCTGCGCCGGGCACACGGGACGGCTGCCGAGGTCCTCGGGCGATCCCACGTGCCACTTGGCGGCGTAGGTGAGGATCGGCCACGTGCCTTCGGGCATCGCACTGAAGTCGATTTCGGCAATCGGGAGCGTGCGGTCGCCGACGATGCCGACGTTGAACTCCCTGCCGGCGATGTACTGTTGAACGAGCACTTCCTCGAATTGCTCCGTCATGGCAGCGATGCGGGCCTTGAGGCTTTTGCGATCGCTCACGACCGACTGGCGATCGAGGCCGGCGCTTGCGTCTTCAGCGGCGGGCTTCACGATGGCGGGCAGCGGGAAGTCGTCGTCGATCTTTCCCTGCGCAAGCGTCCAGCGCGGCACGGGCAATCCCGCGCGCTCGAGGAGCGTATTGGCGACCGCTTTGCGGCGGCAGGTCCCCGTCGTCCACGGTCCCGAGCCGGTGTAGGGAATACCGGCGAGCTCCAGCGTGCCCACGACATGATCTTCCCACTGCGCGACGCCGCGCACTCCCTCACAGAGATTGAAGACGAGATCGGCGCGGCGGCAATAGTTGAACCACCGCATGTCGTGGCGGACGGGAACCCGTTGAACCTGATGGTTGAGCGCGCTGAAGATTCGGGCGATGTCGTCGACTGCCTCCATCACCCCCGCGACGTCCTCGGCAGTCCAGTCCTCGGCGCCGGGATCATAGAGGACGACGACCTTCACGCGGAGATCGCGGTGGGCGCCTGGAGGGGCGCAGCATGCTGCGCCTCTACATCACGACCCGTAATCCGTCTCCACGCAATCCGCACGACTTCCTGGATCAGCTCGTCGTATCCGTAACCCGCGACGCGCGCGGCCTTGGGGAAGCACGAATTCATCGCCGGATCGGGGATAATCCCGGGCAGCGGGTTCAGCTCGACGACGTTGGGAACTCCGAAGCGATCCACGCGCACGTCGATGCGGCACCAATCCCGGCAGCCCAAGGCGCGGTAGGCGTCGAGGGCGACGCGCTCCGTCTCACGGCACAGCGATTCGGAGACACCGGTCGGCGGACACTGGAAAATCTCGAGCGGATGCTCGCGTGTGTCCCAGATCCATTTCGCTTCGTACCCGTACACGGGCGGCGCGCCGGGCGGCAGCGTGGCGAAATCGAATCCGACGATCGGCAGGCAGCGCACATCGCCGTTATTGCCCAGGATCGCCACGGTGAACTCCGGGCCGGGGAGATACGTCTCGACCAACACGGGCTGGGCGTATCGCTCCAGGAGGAAAGGAACGCGCTCCGCCAGCTGCGCTCGCGACTCGCAAACATTGTTGACGAAAACCCCTTTCCCGGATCCTTCCGCGACGGGCTTTACGAACAGCGGATAGGGAAGCGGCAGTCGCTCGAGGTCGTCGAGCGCCTCGATGACACGGAAGGGTGCCGTCGGAACGCCACGATACGCGAGGAT
>Ga0209157_1000823_pt1 | contig 26272 bp, 31 predicted proteins | sample GraSoiAngelo_135_FD_185892 | JGI IMG/M metagenome (GOLD analysis project Ga0209157, IMG submission 185892) | Grasslands soil microbial communities from the Angelo Coastal Reserve, California, USA - 14_0929_05_40cm (SPAdes) (version 2) | ecosystem: Environmental > Terrestrial > Soil > Grasslands ...
CTCCGCGAGGCTAGTGGCCGCGTCGCACTCCTCCAAGCCCGCCGACAGCTCATTCAGCGGTCCGACTGACCACATGTTCGTTTTTCGGCGCTGCCTAACACGCGCCTGAAGCTGCCGGCGCCCGTCATCTGGGGTAGAATTGCGTTTGTAAAATGAAAACTCGGCGCCGCAGCTGAAGCGCGATCCGTTAGGCGGCGCCGACGTGGGAGGTGCATCCTGCTGACACAGCGAGTCGCGGCTGCCTTAACGATAGTTGCAATCATCCCGGTGTTTGCTACACCCGTGCTGGCTCAAACTCGCATCGAGGTCGGGCCGCTTCTCGCGGTGTACGCGCCGGCGAGCGCCTTTCAGCAGGCCCCATACTACTCCACGGCTCTTCCCAACTCTCCGAGTGATCTCACAGGAGTCGCGTGGGGCGGCCAAGGGCGGATCTGGTTGCGCCGGCACTTCGGCGTTGAACTCCAGATCGCGTGGGCCTCCAGCACCGTCGGCGGGGGCAACACGCCTGCCGGCCACGCCCCCGCGACCCCGGCCCGTGTCCTTGCCACCAGCGCGCAAGCACTCTTTGGTTTTTCGCCGCCCTCTCTGAATGCCGAGCTCTGGTTCAGCGCCGGTGCTGGCCTTGTTCGGCACGGCGGGAAGGCCTACGATCCGTACGGGTCACCGGTCCAATTCGCGACGGCGCTTGGGTTCGGCTCGTCGATCCCACTCCGGAGTCATGTAAGGGTCAGTCTCGGAGTGACCGCGCTCCTCTACAACATCGACGTGAGTGACAGCACGGGGACGAGTCTGGAACACGGTTTTCAGGTCGACCCTCTGATTCACATCGGGCTCAGCTTGCGTTCGCCATGACGGCGGGCGCTGCCTAAGCGCCTGAAGCTGTCGGCGCCCGGCGTCTATGGTAGAATTGCGTTTGTGCACCGTACAGTGTGCCGCCGCAGCTTAGGCGCACCCCGTTAGGCAGACCAGGTAAGGCACTTGTCAATGGAAACCCACTCGATCGGATCATTCCTCGACTATTGGCGAACCATTCGGGGCCGTACGCGCCGCGTCGTGGCTTGTATTCCTCCGGACCAAATCGAGTGGAGCCCGCATCCCGGCAAGTTCACCTTCGGCGACCTCGTGCGGCATCTCGCCACAATCGAGCGCTATATGTATGCAGAGACGGTGGCGGGACGCCCCAGCCGCTACGCGGGATGCGGCCGCCACCTGGCGGAGGGCTTCGAGGCGGTTGTGGCTTTCCTAGATCGTCTGGGGCTTGAATCGCTGGCGATTTTCGGGACGCTGACGGACGCGGACCTTGAACGCAAATGCCTCACGCCAGCCGGCACGCCGATCACCACCTGGAAGTGGTTGCGGGCCATGGTCGAGCACGAAGCCCACCACCGTGGCCAGATCTACCTGATGCTCGGCCTTCTGAACGTCCCCACGCCACCGCTCTATGGCATGACGTCGGAAGAAGTCCAAGCGAGGTCTGCCTAACAAGCGCTTGAAGCTGACGGCGCGCCTAGATTAAGGCATGAATCTTTCTTCGGCGCGCCGCAGCTTAAGAGCACCCCATTAGGGCGCTGGCGAAAGTATGAGTGCCAACCAACTCGTCCTCGTGATCGGCGGTACTAGAGGCACGGGTCTTCTCACTGCGCACTCCCTGCAGCGTCAAGGTGTACCAGTCCGTGTCTTTGCCCGGAACCCTCAAAGTGCTCGGGCAAGGCTCGGGCCGACCTTCGAGCTCATTACCGGTGACATCACGCAGCAAGACACGCTTCCCCCTGCCCTTGAGGGCGCCACGCACGTGCTATTCACCGCTGGTTGCCGGAGTGGCCGCCCGACGACGGAGCGGCACATTCGAGAAACCGAGTATGGCGGCGTCGTGAATACGCTGACTGCGGCTCAGCGGGTGGGATTCGGCGGCCGCTTTCTGTACATGACGGCAAGTGGTGTTACGAGCCACTCGTGGTCCACGGCCATCCTCAATTTCTACAAGGGCAATACCTTGGTGTGGCGCGAGCGGGCGGAGCACGAGATTCGCGCGAGCGGGCTGGAGTACACCATCATCCGAGCCGGGATCTTGCTGAACCGCACGGGTGGCCAGCGTGCGCTGCTCGTGACCCAACGCCCGCTGCCGCTGTCGATTCGTTACAGAATTGCCCGTGCGGATGTCGCCGAGGTATTCGTCGCTGCGCTCAACCACCCTCGAGCAGGCCGGGCGACGTTTGAAGTCGTGTGGGGCGATGGCCCACCCCGCGATTCGTTGCCCACACTCCTTGACCAATTGAAGCCCGATGCGCCCGCTGATTCGTACTCGCCAGCGGCCTAACACGCGCCTGAAGCTGCCGGCGCCCGTCGCTTATGGTAGAATTGCGTTTGTGAACGTGAAAATGTGGCACCGCAGCATAGGCGCACTCCGTTAGGCGCACCGCCCATGAGAGAGACTTGGACCGTTGTGCTGCTGACTTTGCTGATCCTTCCCGCTCGCCCCGCCAGCGGGCAGCGCCTACCTCATCCTTTCGGCCCCATCCACGCTCCTGAGCTCGCCGTGCCTCAGGGACGGCTGTTACTCGGACTAGGCACCTCTCAGCGCCCACGGGAGTGTGGCGCGCGTCCCTTCCTCGTCGCCGCGGGCGCGTTGGGTGGCGCGCTCGGGGGCTATATCGGCTACGATATTCTCTGGGGAATCTGGCCAGGAGATCCGTCCGGTTTTTGGGGGCGGCCTTTCCGCGCGACGCTCATGGTGGGAGGCGCTGTGTTTGGGGCGATCGGCAGCGCCGTTCAGCTCTCGCGGGCGTGCAGCACCCGACGATGGGCGGGCGCCTAACACGCGCTTGAAGCTGGCGGCGCGCGTAGGATACTGAATGACGACTCCTCGCCATAGGGAGCTGCCGATGTGGAAAGCCCAATATGAAATGACGACGGACGTGGCGCCCACAGCACTCTATCGCGCGATCACGGATGTCAACAACTGGACCAAGTGGGACGCGGGGCTGGAGTACACGCGCCTCGAGGGCGACGCGAAGGCCGGTGCTGCATTCGTCCTGAAACCGAAGGGCGCGCCGAAAGTAAAGATGACGATCGACGAGCTGCGGCCGTACGTTCTTGTGGATACCGCATATCTGCTCGGCGCCAAGATGCGGACGACGCACGAGTACGTGGGTGCCGGCGGGCAGACAACCATTCGCTTCGCTATCGAGGTCTCGGGCCCCTTGGGGTTCCTGTGGCGCAAGGTCGTGGGCGAGAACCAGATCAGGGAAGCGCCGGCGCAGCTCAACGCGTTTGTAGCGTATGCCCGGAGTGGCGGCGCTGCTGCCTAACACGCGCTTGAAGCTGACGGCGCCCGTCGTCTGTAGTAAACTTTCATTTGTGATTATTCCAGTTCGGCGCCGCAGCTTAAGCGCCATCCGTTAGGCAGCGCCACTCCATCGCACTCGGCATCTGCAAAGCATAGCTCCGGAAATCCTGTCGCCGATCACTTGGTCCGAGGTCGAAACATGAAGAACGTTGCGAACTCCCGATTCACCATCAAGAGTTGGGACGAGAAGCCGTATAGTGAGGGCCAGGACCTACCAAAGCTGACTCGGGCCGCTGTCACGAAGTCGTTCACCGGCGATATCGCGGGGGAGGGGCAGGTCGAGTACTTGATGATGTACCGCAGCGACGGCTCGGCCAGGTTCGTCGGTCTCGAGCGGGTGGTCGGTCACGTTGCAGGGAAGGCGGGCAGCTTTGTGCTCCAACGCACTGGAGTATTCGAGAACGGCGTGGCGAAGGAGTCCTATTCGGTCATCCCTGGCTCCGGAACCGGAGAGCTTCGTGGCCTGCGTGGCGAGGGCACTTCGGCTGTTGGGCACGGGACTGACTATCCCCTAACGTTGAATTATGAGTTGGACTAGCCTGGGGTCCTTCCCATCCTCAAGGCGCTGCCTAAGACGCGCCTGAAGCTGACGGCGCCCGTCATCTATGGATCATCTCCTCGTCCTGCTCGGGACGTTCGCCTTCTGCCTGGGCAGCGCCATGATTCCAGTGCTGCACGCAGAAACGTATCTCGTCACAGCCTCGCTACTCGCACCGCCGGAGTTCCGCTGGTCCCTCGTCATCGCGGCTACCTGCGGTCAGATGCTCGGCAAGGTCGGGATGTACTACGCCGGCCGGGGTATCAGGCTGATTCCAGGCGAACGCATGCAGCGCCGGATCCAGCTGGCGACGGCGCGATATCGCGATAAGGGGCGGATCGGCAGCGGCCTGGTGTTCGTGAGCGCGTCGTCGGGGTTCCCGCCCTTCTATCTCCTGAGCATCGCGGCGGGCATGCTCACATTCCCACTCATGCCGTTCATTATCTTCGGCTTCACCGGTCGCTTGATTCGGTTCGCGGTGGCCGTCTTCCTCCTCCACTTCGGCAGTGGGTAGCGCACTCTCGGCTGGCAAAGCTGTAGCGCGTCACCGCCGAAGGGCAGCAACGGCCGCTTCAGTGTCGCTGCAGTAGCTGCCTAACATGCGCCCGAAGCTGTCGGCGCCCGGCTTCTATGGTAGAATTCGATTTGTGATCATTCTTGCCCGGCGCCGCGGCTTACGCGCACCCCGTTAGGCTGCAGCTTGGCTCTCAGCCCCCTTCCGGGCGATCAACGAGCAAGTGGCCGAGGACTAGCACGACCAAGGAGAGATATGACGCGAATCGGACTGCTAGTTGTAGGCGCGATGCTGCTCGGCGCGGCGACAACTCCTGCACAGGGCGTACGCTTTGGCGTGGGCGCCGGGGTGTTGTTGCCTGTCGGCGATTACCACTCGCTCGACAACGTGGGATGGATCGGCGGCGCCGACGTCACGTATTGGCTCGCTTCGGCATCCGTTGCGATCCGCGCCGAGGGCAGCTATAGCCGCACGGGCCAACGCCAAGGCGCCTGCTGTCTCTCGGATCATGCGATCGCGATTGCCGGGGGATTGGTCGACATCGTGTATGCGTTCGGGAAAACGGCGGATCAGATTCGCCCCTACCTGCTCGCGGGCGTCGGGTTGTACAACTGGAGGCTCTCGGCCCCGGGCTTCACCACTTCATCTGAGACCAAAGTCGGGTTCGGGGGTGGCGCCGGTGTGGCCTACAGACTGGGCAGGGGTAGCACGCGTCTCTTCCTGGAAGGCAAGGTCACCAACGTCACCGTGAACGGCGTCCATTACGTCGCCATCCCAATCAGGGTGGGCCTGCGGTTCGGTGCGAAGTAGGATCCGATGACCAACCGGTATCTGCGCGTCCTCGTGGTTATCATCGGCGCGGCGCTCATCGTGTCGGGCATCGCGCCGTACGACCGCACCACCTGGTGGTTGGAGATCTTTCCCATCCTGATCGGGGCTCCGATGCTGGTAGCGACGTATCGGCGCTTTCCGCTGACCCGTCTCACCTACACGCTGCTCGCCATTCACGCACTCGTCCTCATCGTCGGCGGCCACTTTACCTACGCCCGGGTGCCGCTCGGCTTCTGGGCTCAAAACATCCTCGGTTTGGCCCGGAACGACTACGACCGCCTTGGTCACTTCGTCCAAGGCTTCGTCCCCGCGATCCTGATCCGCGAGATCCTACTTCGCACGTCGCCGCTGCGGCCCGGCCGCTGGCTGTTCGTTCTCGTGACCGCGACGTGCCTCGCGTTCAGCGCCTGCTACGAGTTCTTCGAGTGGTGGTCCGCGCTCGCCGGCGGTCATGCGGCGGACGCCTTCCTGGGAACGCAAGGCGACGTCTGGGACACGCAGTGGGACATGTTCTCTGCGCTGCTCGGTGCGATCTCGGCACAACTGCTGCTCGCGCGCATCCACGATCGCAGCCTGGCAAAGCTACCGAGACACGCGCCTGAAGCGGCCGGCGCCCGTCATCTGTTGTAGAATTGGGTTTGTGAGCGTGAAAGCGTGGCGCCGCAGCTTAGGGCGCATCCCGTCAAACTCCCGCTATCCTTCGTGATTCGCCTGCCGCCTCGAGTCTACCCAACGTTGCTCGTAGCATTTCTCTCATGCGCTCCCGCCATCCAAACGCGAGGTATGGAGCCGGTCGTAACCGAGCGCCTGTATTTCGGCCGGAACGTGGGGAGCGCGCTGGCCGTGACCGACTCTGCCTGGGCGGTTTTTCTCCAGCAGGTCATCAGCGTCAGATTGCCGGATGGGTTCACGTTTTGGGCCGCCGAGGGCGAGTGGCAGGGTTCGTCGGGCCGGCCAATTCGAGAGCCCAGCTTTGTGCTTGAAGTGGTTCACGCTGTCCAATCGGCCGGGGCGGATTCTGCAATTGTTGCGATTATCGCGGAGTACAAACGGCGGTTCAACCAGAGATCCGTGCTGCGCGTGCTCACGCCGGGGCGTGCTAGTTTCTGACGTGCGGTCGTCCAACACGCGCCCCCTCGGTCTTGAATCCGGCGTCGTTCGCCTCGTCGAATACGACGCTCGTTGGCCGGCGCTCTTCGCGGCGGAAGAGCAACGGATACGCGACAAGTGCGGCACACTGCCCCTGCGCTTGGAACACGTGGGCGGTACCTCGATCCCTGGTATGTGTGCAAAGCCCGTCCTCGACATCGTTGCCGGGCGCCCGCAGGGGTCACAGGTGCAGGACTACCTTTCCGCGCTTGCACGGGCGGGTTATGAGCACCGAGGTGAACAGGGTGTGCCAGGCCGGGAATTCTTTCGCCGCGGCCAGCCCCGAGCGTACCATGTCCACTTAGTGGAAGGGGGCAGCCCTCTCTGGCGCGATTACCTAGCGTTTCGGGATTACCTCCGCGCTCATGCCGAGGCCGCACGCCAGTTCGCCGACCTCAAGCGAGCTCTGGCGGCGCGGTTCCCTCGGGACCGCGAGGCGTACATCAATGCGAAGTCAGCGCGTGTGCAGGAGATCTTGGAAATCGCGGCCGGTGCAGCCTAATAAGCTGACGACGCCCGACATCTAGGCTAGAATTGCGTCAGGCAGACGGATCATTAACAGATTGAAGATCGGAGTCGCAATGAAACAGGAGTTTCCCGGTGCCGTCCCAGAAATGCCAGTCAAGGATATCAACGAGGCAGCGGCTTATTACGAGAACAACCTCGGCTTTTCACTCGATTGGGGCGGCGAGGAACTTGGACTTGCGGGAATCTCAAAGGGAAACTGCAGGATGTTTCTGGCGAACTCAAATTATCGAAAGGAATGTGGGAACGTCGGACCAGTTCTGATCTGGCTGAATTTGAACAGCAAGGATGAAGTAAATGATTTGTACCGACTCTGGCGCAGCCGCAAAGCGAAGTTGATCTCCGAGCCAGAGTCAAAGCCATGGGGTTTGCACGAGTTCATGGCCAAAGACCTGGACGGCAATCTGTTTCGTATTTTCTATGACTTTGGAACTCCTGAAAGCGGCAAGGGCCGCTGATGCTGAGCCTCCGAGCGCTCTGGGGAGCGGCGCTCCTTCTCGGAGTCGTGGGTTATGTCGCCACGCGGTTCCGTCGATGGCTGGTATTTCCCGCCCTCGCTCTCGTTGGAGTGGCCGCTTGGACGGAACTCGGTGAATTGTTAGACCCGCACGTGGGTCCAGCCATCATGCGGGACGCGGGCATGTGGTACGTCGCGCAGGCGGGGGCAGCTGTCGCGCTGGCAGTTATCTTGTGCGTACTGGGTCTGCTTCCGAAGCGTGCGGTCTAACACGGAGAGCGCGCGCAATGCCAGATGTTCCTACCAGCAATCCGGAACAGTTCTTTCAAAGTGCGCCCGTGCTCTCCGTTCCTGATGTACCTGCCACGGCCACCTTCTACCGCAGGATGCTGGGGTTCAAGTCTGATCCGGGAACCGAGACGCCGGAGTACACTGTCGTATGGCGCGATAACGCGGCAGTCCATCTGGCTAAGGGCGAGCTCGCGCCGACGGGTGTTCGCATCTTCTTCTGGGTCAAGGACGTGAACGCACTCTACGAAGAGGTCATCAGACGGAAGGTCGCAATCGACGTGCCGATTGAGACGCGTCACTATGGTGTTCGCGACTTTTCCGTCCGCGACCCGAACGGTGTTGTGGTGGTGTTTGGGCAGGACTGGGACTGATCGGTATGGTTGGAGCGTTTCGCTCGCTCCTTTCCGCAAAGCTCGTCGACATCACGACCCTCACGGTGGACGCGATCGTGAACGCTGCCAATTCGGAGCTCGCGCCTGGTGGAGGCGTTTGTGGTGCCATTCACGCCGCCGCCGGACCCGAACTCGCGCGGGCGTGTGCGCGCCTTGGCGCCTGTGCCACTGGCGATGCGCGCCTGACGCCTGGCTTTAATCTGCCGGCGCGGTTTGTGATTCATGCGGTTGGTCCGATCTGGCGGGGTGGCGGAGCGGGCGAGGCGGAGCTGCTCGCCTCAGCCTATCGCAAATCAATCGAGCTTGCGCGGGCGGAACGGTTGCGGAGTATCGCCTTTCCCGCGATCAGTACTGGCATTTACGGATATCCTCTGCGCGAAGCGACTCGTGTGGCGGTCACGACGCTGCGAACTGAGTTGTCCGTGCCGAGTTCCGTTGCCGAGGTCATATTTGCGTGCTTCAGTCCGAGCGTCCTCGCGGCCTATGCTGCGGAGATTGCGGCGTCAACATCGAGAGGTGACGAGCAAGGCCGGGAGCGGATCGTCCGGCCGTAGGAGCCAACATGCCACTCATTCGAGAGCTTGAACGGACGCGCGATGAGACGCTGAAATGCTTCTCGCTAGGATCTCGCGACCTCGCGCGCACATACGCACCGGGCAAGTGGTCAGTGACCTATATCCTGCACCACCTCTCCGACAGCGAGACGGTCTTCTTCGATCGCATCCGTCGCGTGCTGAGCGAGCCTCGTCCGGTCGTATGGGTGATGGATCAGGATGCGTGGGCGAAGGGACTCGACTATTCGCAGGTGCCACTCGACATCGCCCGGCGGGTCTACGAATCGGTCCGCAACGCAATCATCTATTATGCTGGGGTGCACCACGAGCGGAGTGGCCATTTGGAGTTCGTGCATAGCGTGGACGGCGTGCGCACGTTGCGGGATGAATTCGACAAGGTCGCCGCTCACAATGAACATCACCTGAGTCAAATCAGGTTGGCGCTTGGCCACCCAGCCGCGTGAGCAGCAACTTTATGATCTAAGCAGGAGGAACACGTGGCACTCGTGGTTCTTCTGAGAGGAGTCAACGTTGGCGGCCACAGGACCTTCCGACCGACGACGCTTGCAGAACAACTGAAGCACCTTGATGCGGTCAACATTGGCGCCACGGGGACCTTCGTGATCCGGCGGCCAGTTACCCGGGCGCAACTCCGCGCCGAATTCGCCCGCAGGCTTCCCTTCGATGCCCAGATCATGATCTGCCCCGGCCGGGAAATTGTCGGGCTGCTGTCTCAGAATCGTTTTGCGAGCCAGCCCGTGCGACGCGACATCGTCCGCTTTGTGAGCGTCCTTTCCAAACGCCCGCGCTCGGTGCCGCCGATGCCCATGAGCCTTCCCTCCAGCGGCAAGTGGCTGGTGAAGATCCTCGCGAGGGACAACCGGTTCGTCTACGGCCTGTATCGGCGTCACATGAAGGTCATCAGCTACCTCGGCACACTCGACCGGCTCTTTGGGGTTCCCGTCACCACCCGCAACTGGAATACCATCACCGCGATCGCCCGGGTGCTGGAAAACGGAGGGAGGTGAGCGTCCTCACTTCATCCGCAGCATGCTAGCCTGTGACCACATCCACGGCATGCTGCTGAGCGCGATCGCGTTCCAGGCCAGCATGAAGAAGCGCATCGCGCGATTGCTGTAAGGCCGGCTGCGCCAAATCACCGTGGCATCGAGCGTGAACCACGCTGCGCTCACCAACAGGAAACCAACCAGCTCCTTTGCTCGGAAGAACTTCGTGAGCAGCCCCGCTTCCAACATCATCAGCACCGCCATCAATAGTTTGGCTGGAACGCGACCGATTACGGTGGCGGTGGTACGGCGGCCCGCCGTGCGGTCAGGCTCCAAATCCATGACTTCGCCAAACACGTGCGAATGCATGGCGAACAGCGCGCCGAAGAGCATCGTAGCCCAGGGGAGCAGGGGTACGTCATTTATCCAGCTGCTCAGCAGAAACACGAACAGATACCCCGCCTGGTTCAGAATTTCGAGCGGGGGACGGGCTTTGAAGCCATAGCGCGGCCAGTTATAGAGCGCCGCCGCCGCAACCATGCCACCGAAGCACAGCAGCATCTTTGCGCCAGCGAGAAAACTGCAAGCGACCACGAACGGCAGTTGCACCAGCGCGATGCGGAGCGGCAACCGGCGCAATTGCTCGCGTGTGCCGCGCGCGCCAAACAGGAACGTGCCTTTGCGAGGATTGAGGCGGTCGGCATCATAGTCCACGATGTCGTTCCAGCCATAGAGCAGCAGACCCATGGGGAAGCTGACGTACAGCGCACCTAACCAGAAACCGCCGGAGTGAAAAACATCTCTTTGCCCCAGCGGCAGCATGTAAAACGCAATTGCCGTAAGCCAGAGGCCGGGACGGGACGCCTGCAGCAGGAAGACTGGGTCAGCGCGACTGACGGCTCGCGTCATCTGTAGTAGAATTCCGGGCATGGCCTCACTGTTTGATCCAACCGCTCGAAACGCGATCCTTGATCGGATCTCCCGACTGACACCAGATCGCAAGCCAGTGTGGGGTCGGTTCACCGCTCCCGAAATGGTGTGCCATATCAGTTGCGATCTGCGGCAGGGGCTCGGCGAACTCGACACCGATCCACCGTCCGGTCCGTTGTCGCATTTCCCCTTGAATTGGCTCGCGATTTACGCCATACCGTGGCCGAAAGGAAAGGGGAAGAGTCCGCCCGAGTTTCTCGCGACCCGTCCCACGACGTGGACGGCCGATGTGAATCGGTTGCGGGACCTGGTGCAGCGCTTTGCGGCGCGTGGGTCAGCCGCCGCCTGGCCGGCGAGTCGGGTTTTTGGACGCATTTCCGGATCGAGCTGGGGCGTGATGCTGCACAAGCATCTTGACCATCATCTGCGTCAGTTCGGCGTTTGAGTCGAGTATAGCACCGTGGAACTCCTGCCCCTCAACGCTTCGCACAATGCCCTGCTTCAGTCCCTCCAGGTTCAGGAGGACGTTTGGGAATTCCTCGGCCCGTTGCCCGAGCCCGGTGAAGGTGGCACGCACGGCCTCTTTGTCGTTATGGAAGGCGGTGTGCCGCTGGGAGTTGGCGGGTTGATCAAATCTCAGGCCTTCGATGGGAAGGACGTTGAGGTCTTGTGCGCGATGCGGTCGGAAGCACAACACCGCGGACTCGCCAAGCGCGCGTGCGAATTGATTCTCACCTGGGCGTTTGAGACAGCCAAAGTCGACCGCGTCATTGCATGCATCGACGACCATAACGAGGGAGCGCGATCGATTGCGGTGAAGATCGGCATGAAGGAACTATGCGCGCTGCCGCCTCACAGAACCGTCTACGCGAAGTATCGTGACGAGCGCACGAAGAAGTAAGGAGGCCTCGATGCCACCCCGTCTCCGCGTCTTTTACTCGCTTCTCACCGCTGGGCTGCTGCTCATTCCCGCCGTCGCCCTTTACAGTGAGGTCTCGAGACGCTCCGATATCTGGTGGACGCCACTCCCCATGGCCCTTTCGCTTGCCGATAGCAAAGACCGCGTGGAGATCTTTGTGCGCGGCCAGCCGCTCGGCGGCCTGCTGGACCAGAAACACCTCTCGATCACCGATGGAGCGGGATCTGGTGTCCTGCGGGTCGAGGACATCGGGCTGCGGTTCAATAACTGGGACCGGGTCCGCGCGGCGCGGCTGCCGCTATTATTGCTCTATGCAGCGGCGTGTGGTGGTGGAATCGTGCTCCTGGTGGTGATTGCCACTGGTCGGCTTGCTTATCGCGGTGAGTACGAGCGGGTTGCTGCCTAGATGCGTGGTTGCCGCGAATGAGAATCACGGACCCGCGGGGCCTATTTTCTCGCCTTTACTTCATTCCATAGCCCATCCAACTGTTCCAAGCTCGCCCGTCCCATCTCCAGACCACGCTCCTCTGCGAGCTTCTCCACTTTCTCGAAGCGATCCATGAATTTCAGATTCGCGCGCTCGAGTGCCTGACCAGCCTCGATGCCGTGCTTGCGCGCGAGATTCACCGCGGCAAACAGCAAATCCCCAATCTCCTCTTCTATCGTTTCCCGTCTCCCATTTCCCGTTTCCCGTTCCAGCTCCGCAGTCTCCTCCTTTACCTTCTCCAGCGGTCCCTTCGCGTCGGGCCAGTCGAACCCGATGCCCGCGGCACGCTCCTGGAGTCGGTAGGCCATCAGCAACGGGGGAAGCGTGGCTGGCAGCCCCGCGAGCGTGCTCCGTTTCCCGCCGGCACGGGGCTCGCGACGTTTCACGAGCTCCCATCCGGCGTGATCGTCGCGGCTCGCGCGAACGTCGCCGAAGAGACTCGGATGGCGGCGCCACATCTTCTCTTCGAGCGTGTGCGTGACGACCTCGGCATTGAACTGCGACCGTTCCTCGCCGATCACGATCTGAAACGCGAGATGCAGGAGCAGGTCGCCCAGCTCGTCGCGCATCGCTTCGGGATCGTCGGTCTGGATGGCGTGATCGAGCTCAAGAGCTTCTTCGACGAGATAGGGACGGAGAGTTTGCGGGGTCTGGGCGCGGTCCCACGGACACTTTTGCCGCAGTTCCCGCACGAGTCCCAGAGCACGTCCAAGCGCTGAATCGCCTTGCATTTAGCCTCCGGGCCGGGTATCATACCCGCGCCAGTGAGCGTGTCAACGAAGGGCAAAGCCTGGGTCGAAGTGGACGTGGAAGCCCTCGTCGACAACGCCCGAACGGTAGCAAAGATAGCAGGCACACGGCTCCTCCCTGTCGTCAAAGCCAATGCGTACGGGGTCGGAGCCGTTCTAGTATCCAAGGCCCTCGAGCAGCTCGATCCCTGGGGCTACGGTGTCGCAACCATCGAGGAAGGGGCCGAGTTGCGGGCCGCCGGTATCACGCGACCGGTGCTCGTGTTCTTGCCGGCGCGCGCCGACCTCTTTGATGAGTACGACCGCCATCAGCTGACTCCGGCGCTCGGCGACGCCGGCAGCATTCTCGAATGGACGACGCGTGGCGACCGTCCTTTCCATATCGAGATCGACACGGGCATGGGGCGCGCCGGAGTGCGCTGGGACGAACTCGACGAGCTTGGCGAAGCGGTCGACACACCGTCGTTCGAAGGGTGCTACACGCACTTTCACTCGGCGGAGCGGGGCGACGGCACCGCGGAGCAACAGCTGGAGCGGTTTCTCGGCGCGGTGGCGCGGCTGCCGCGGCGACCCGCGTTGCTCCATGTCGCGAACAGCGCCGCGGCCGTCCGCGGGAAGCAGTTCGCACTCGACCTGGTTCGGCCGGGCATCTTCTTGTACGGCGGTTCGCCGGCAGACGATCTGCCACAGCCGCGACCTGTCGTGAGTGTCCGGGCGCGGGTGTTGAGCGTCCGGCGGATCCGGCGGGGCGAGAGCGTGAGCTACGACGCGAGTTGGACGGCCCCGCGCGACACCGTGGTCGCGACGTTGCGCTGCGGCTACGCCGACGGGCTGCGGCGGAACGCGGGAACGAGCGGCGCGGCGCAGGTCCTGCTCCGCGGGAAGCGGTGCCCGATCGTCGGGTTCGTGCAGATGGATATGGCGCTGGTCGAAACCGGGACCCTCGAGGTGCAGGCGGGTGACATCGCGACCATCGTCGGCGAGGAAGCCAAGCAGCGCATCACGTTAAAGGAAATCGCCGCCTGGAGCGGTGAGGTGCCGCATGAGTTTCTCACCGGTCTCGGCCCACGCTTGCCGCGACTCCCGGTGTGAAACACGGAACTGGTCGCGCCGCGATCATCGTGCTCGACGGGCTCGGCGCTGGGCCCGCGTCCGACACGGCGGCGTACGGTGACGCGGGATCGGACACGCTGGGTAATGTGGCGCGCGCGGTGGGTGGACTGCAGCTGCCCAACCTGGAACGGCTGGGATTGGGCAAGTGTCACGAGGGTACCAGCATCGCCGGACTGGCGTGGGACGCGAGTCCCACGGCCGCGTATGGGATCGCGCAGCCGGCGTCGGCAGGAAAGGACAGCACGACGGGGCATTGGGAAATCTGCGGCGTGCTGTTGCCGAAGGCGTTTCGGACGTATCCCCGCGGCTTCCCCGTTGCGTTGCTGGACGAGTTCACGCGCCGCACCGGGCGGGGGTGGCTGGGCAACAAGGCGGCGTCCGGGACCGCGATCATCGCGGAGCTCGGCGCCGACCACCAGCGCACGGGGAAGTGGATCGTCTATACGTCCGCGGACTCGGTTTTTCAGATTGCGGCGCACGAGGGCACCGTGCCGCTGGCGGAGTTGTACAAGGCCAGCGCCGTGGCGCGCGAGCTGCTCACCGGGGAGTACGCGGTCAGTCGCGTCATCGCGCGCCCGTTCGACGGCACGGTGGGGGACTACCGCCGCACGGCGCATCGCAAGGATTTTTCGATCGCGCCGACCGGAACGACGCTGCTCGATCTGATGGCGGGCGCGGGCGTCGAGCGAATTGGCATCGGCAAGGTGGACGACCTGTTCGCGGGGCGAAATATCAGCAGCGAGCATACCCCGACGAACGCCGACGCCTACCGGCTCATCGAACGAGCGCTCGAGACGCTCGAGAGGGGATTTGTGTTCGTGAATGTGATCGAATTCGATCAGTCATGGGGGCACCGCAATGACGTGCCGGGGTTCCATCAGGGGCTCAAGGAGCTGGATGCGTGGATCCCGCGCCTGCTCGCGCGGCTACGCCCGGACGACCTGGTGATGCTCACGGCGGACCACGGCAACGATCCGACGACGCCGTCGACCGATCATTCGCGCGAGGTCGTCCCGGTCCTCGTCCTGGGCCCCGGCGTGCGTCCCGTGCCGCTGGGGACTCGCCGCACGTTCGCCGATTTAGGGCAGACGGTCGCGCAGTACTTTGGCCTGCCGGCACTCGCCGCGGGAACGTCGTTTCTCGAGGATGTTGCGGCATGAAGGAGCTGGTGCAACGCGCGCGGGAAGCGATGCGCCACGCCTGGGCGCCGTACAGCAGTTTTCACGTGGGCGCCGCCATCGAGGCGGCGGACGGGGCGGTGTACGTCGGCTGCAACGTCGAAAGCGCGTCGTACGGGCTGACCATCTGCGCCGAGCGCATGGCGCTTGGCGCGGCGGTCGTGGGTGGCGCGCGCCAGCTGAAGCGCATCGTCATTACGACGGACGTCGATCCGCCCGCGGCGCCATGCGGCGCCTGTCGCCAGCTGCTGGCGGAATTCGGCCTGGGGCTGGAAGTGACCGCGGTGGGGCCGTTCACTCAGAAACGGTGGACCCTGGCCGCTCTGCTACCGGATGCTTTCACAAAGGAGACGTTGGATCGGTGATGCGGCGACTCGGTTGGCCACTCGTCCTGCTTGCCCTGGCGGCGTGTACCGAGAATACGACGTCGCCCGGCGTCTGTCCGAACTTCTGTCCGAGCGGATCGATCAGCATTCAGGACACGATCTTCGCGACGATCATCGAGCGCGATTCCTCCTTCCGCGGCTACATCCAGGCGTATCAGGGAGCGCTGATGACTGCGGCCGACAGTCCCGGCGTGGTCGACAGCCGGCCGTTCTTCACGACGCAGGCGTTTGGAAGCATGCGCATCGCGCCGAACCCGGGCGATACGACGACCGTGCCGTTCGTGGTAGACTCGGTCCGGCTGCGGCTCATCATCGCACGTCGCGACAAACAAGCGACCAACTTGCGCCTGAAGCTGTTTCAGGTGCCCCTCACGGCGGACTCGACATCCGATTTCGCGTCGCTCGATCCGTATTTCACGGCACCAGCAGTCGACAGCGTCAGTATCAGCGGTCTGCTGGCGACGGCGGGGGCCACTGATACAGCAGTTACGCGATTCTGGAGAAGCATCTGTGCGGCGTGCATCGACTCGGTGCGCGTGGACAGCGCCGGGAACGTGCTGCTGATGCAGCCAGACTCGTCGCTCCTCGTGTATCTGAAGCTCGATACGTTGCAGGCGCCGCTCAGCGAACCCGATTCCGGTCGGCTCGCATATGGCATTCGAGTCGCGGCGGACTCGTTCGCGAGTGTTTCCGTGGCGGCGGAGCAGGCGGGAGCGGGCGCTGGTCCACGGGTGAACAGGTACTACCACTACACGATCCCCGATACGGTATCGACCAAGCCCGACAGCGTCGTGCACTTGAACCGCGAAATCGGGCCACGGTTCGACAGTTTCGTGTTCGAACCACCGTCCGCCGCGATCGACTCCAACCTGACGGTCGGCGGCGTCCCGTCGGCGCGGACCCTGCTGCGTGTCGCGATGCCGAAGTTCCTGCACGACAGCATCGACATCGTTCGGGCGACGCTGATTCTCGTGCCGGTGAGCGCCGTGCGCGGTGTGCCGAGCGACTCGTTTGCCATCGAGGCCCGCAACCTGACCGCGGATCTGGGCGCCAAATCCCCGCTCGGCGGGACGTTCGTCAACACGTTCATGCACATCGGATCGGCGGACACCGTGCGGATTGAACTGACCAACCTCGTGCGCACGTGGTCGCTGGATACGACGCAGGTGACATCACTGTTCCTGACCCAGGTGCCTGAAGCGTCCAGCTATACGCAGGCGCGCTTCTATTCCACGCGCGCGCCCGCGTTTCGGCCGGCGCTGCACGTGACGTACGTGCACCGCTTCCAGTTTGGAGCACCATGAGGGCCGCGGCGCTGCTATGCCTGGCGCTCCTGGCGGCTGGTCACCTGGCCGCGCAGGACTCGCAATTCGGCATCAAGGGCCTCGGGACGCCGGGGAGATGGGAGAGCGTCCGCGCGCGCACCACGGGGGGTGCATTCGCGCCGTTCGACCCGTTCTCACCGCTCACCGATGCGTCGCTCGCGGATGCGCGGCGCATGAGCGCGAGTGTCGCCGGCGGCACATCGTGGCGAACGCTCGAGCCGACGGGTGCCGCGGAGGCCTCGCTCCGGGCGACGCGGTTTCCGGCGCTCGTGATCGCGGGGCCAGTCACGCGTCGTATTGTCGTGGGCGGTGGCTTTGCGACCTATCTCGACCGCACATTCGGGATCAGGATCCAGGACACTATCGACCTGCGCGGCGTGCCGCAGCCGATCACCGACGAAATCACGAGCGATGGCGCCGTCTCGGATCTCCGCCTCGCGGCCGCCGCGCGGCTGCACCGTCGCGTGGCGTTCGGCCTGGGCTTCCATCTGTTGACCGGCTCCACACGGATCGTTGCCACCCGTACGTTCGCCGACACCGCCAACTACCGTAGCTCCACCGCCCGCGACGAGGTGGCGTACGCCGGGAGGGGCGCCTCGGCGAGCCTGCTGCTGGATGTGACGCGCGATTTGCGCCTGGCCGGCTGGGTTCGGTCCGACACGAAACTCCGCGGGGACATCAGCGGTCGCCAGATCACCGAGAGCGATTTGCCGCGGTCGTACGGAGCGGGCGTGCTCTGGCGGGCGGGAACCCAGGCGAGCCTCGCTGGAACAGTGATGTGGCGGAATTGGGCGGCTGCAGCGACCGGTCCGGATTCGACCGTGCACGACACGTTCAATTGGTCGGTCGGTGCAGAGATCGGCTCGTTGGGTACGCCCATCCGGTTCGGCGTGCGCGGCGGACAGCTCCCGTTCGGCATCGGCAAGACGCCCAGCGAGGTCGGCTACACGGCGGGGCTGGGGCGACAGTTCTCCGGCGGCCGCGGCCGGCTCGACATTGGCCTCGAGCGTCTCGAGCGCAGGGGGACGGGGCTTACGGAACGCGTCTGGACGTTTCTGGTCGGGCTGACGGTGCGGCCGTGAGGGTTCATTTCCACACGTTCGGGTGCAAGGCCAACCAGTACGACACCGAGCGCGTGCGCCAGGCATTCGATGATTGTGGCGCGGCCGTCGTCGATGATCCCGCGCTGGCCGACCTCACCGTCGTGAATTCCTGCACCGTCACTCACGAAAGCGAAGTCAAGCTGCGCCGTTTCGTGCGACACGTCGCGAAGGCTGGACACGCCGACACGATCGTCATGGGATGTGCGGCGGCGCTCGACGATGGCTCGATTGCCGCGTTGCCTTCGGTACGCGCGGTGGTGGCCAATGCGGATCCGGCGACGGTGTTGCGGGCGGCGGGGTTGACCTCACCCCCTGACCCCCTCTCCGTTTCACGGAGAGGGGGAACGACTGGCAAGACCAGGGCCCTCCTCAAGATCCAGGATGGCTGCGACGAGCACTGCACGTTCTGCGCAACGACGCTCGCACGCGGCAACAACCGTTCGCGGCCCGTTGAGGATCTAGTGGAGGAAGCGCGGTCGCTCGCTGAGCATCACGCCGAGATTGTCCTCACGGGCGTGCACATCGGGACTTATGGACAGGACGTGCGTCGTGCGTCGTGCGTCGTCACGCTCGGTGGACTCCTCGAATCGCTCATCCACGCCGTGCCTGACGTCAGATTCCGCCTGTCCTCGGTGGAGGCGACCGAAGTGGACGACACACTGGCGCGGCTGCTCATCGCGGCGCCTCGCAACCTGGCCGCGCACCTGCACGCCCCGCTGCAGTCGGGCTCGAACCGGGTTCTGAAGCGCATGGGTCGGCACTGGTACACGGCCGAGTCGTATCGGGCGCGAATCGAGTGGTTAGCGGAGCGGCTCCCCGTGTTTGGTTTAGGCGCCGATGTGATCGCGGGATTCCCAGGAGAGACCCAGGAAGATCACCACGCCTCACTCGCGCTTTTGCACGCCTTACCGTTTACGTATTTGCACGTCTTTCCTTTCTCCGTGCGTCCTGATGCGCCGGCTGCCCGACTGTCCGGCCAGCTTCCGCCGGCCGTGATTCGGGAGCGTGCGCGTGAGCTCCGCGAGCTTGGCGAGAACAAGGCCGCCGCATACCGGGCGGGGCGCATCGGGCAAAGCGCCGATGGCGTCGTTTCCGGCCGTCACCAGGGCCGTCTCGAGGTGATGACGGAAGATTATTTGAGCATCTATCTTGATACGGACCTGTGGGACGGGCGTCCCCGGTTCGAGGTGACGGTCAACTAGCATGCGGCGCGTCTACATCGAGACCTACGGCTGTCAGATGAACGTCTCGGATTCCGAGCTGATGTTCGGCGTCCTGGGACGTGAGGGATACGTGCGGACCGATGATCCGGTCGAGGCGGATGTGCTGCTGGTCAACACCTGCGCCGTGCGCGATCACGCCGAGCAGCGGGTCCTCGGTCGCATGGGTGAGTTGAAGCGCTACAAGCGGCCGGGTGACGTCTTGGGCGTGGTCGGCTGCATGGCGCAACGTCTCGGACCAAGACTCTTGGCCAGCGTGCCCCAGGTGGATCTCGTGATCGGTCCGGACGGCTACCGGGCGCTGCCCGAGCTCATCGCGCGCGCGCGCGACGGTGAGCGCGCCGCCGAGGTGACGTTCAAGGCGTGGGAGCACTATGAGGATGTCCCTCCCGCGCGCGACAATCCGATCTCGGCGTTCGTGACGGTACAACGTGGCTGCGATTATCGGTGCACGTTCTGCATCGTTCCGATGACGCGCGGCCCGGAGCGGAGCCGCAAGTTGGCCGACGTGGTGGGCGAAGTCGCCCGGTTGGCGCAGGGCGGTACCAGCGAGGTCACGCTCCTTGGCCAGACAGTCAACAGTTATCACGACGGCGAGCACGACTTCGCCGATCTGCTGCGCGCCGTGGGCGCGGTCGGCGGCATGCGGCGCCTCCGCTTCACGTCGCCCTATCCGACCGATTTCACACCGCGCGTGCTCGCCGCGATGGCCGACACCCCCGCCGTCTGCGAGCACGTGCATCTGCCGGTGCAGAGCGGCAGCTCGCGCACCCTCAAGCGGATGCTGCGGCGCTACGACCGCCGGCGGTACCTCGACGTCGTGGCTGCGCTGCGTGCCGCCGTGCCGGGGATCGCGCTCTCGACCGACATCATCGTCGGATTCCCTGGCGAGACTGAGGCTGACTTCCAGGAGACGTTGTCACTCGTCGAGGAAGTCGGATTCGACGACGCGTACACGTTCAAGTATTCGGTCCGCGAGGGCACACCAGCCGTCAAGATCAAGGATCACGTCGCGGAGGAGACCAAGACGGAGCGGATCGGCCGGCTCATCGAGGTGGTCCGGCGCGTGGCGAAACGGAAGAACGTGGGGCTCGTCGGCTCGACGCACGAGGTGCTGGTCGAAGGGGCGGCGAAGCGCGGCGACCTGCTGCAGGCGCGCACGCGCACGAACAAGATCGCGCTGCTCGAGGGACCAGCCGAGTGGATCGGGACGTACCGGCGCGTGCGCTTCACCGGCACGACCGGTTCGACCTTTACCGCCTGGCCCCTTGAGGACTTTGCTGTTACCGCCAGGTCAGGGGGTGAGGTCGCGTGGCGGTAACGAATGTGACGTTGGAAGTCGTGCAGCGGGAGTATCAGAGCCTGCGCGAGGCGTTCCCGAAATTTTGTGGCTGCGACACCTGCCGGGGCGACGTGCTCGTCTATGCCCTCAATCGTCTCAGTCCCCACTACGTCTCGACCCGCCAGGGCGAAATCCTCACCGAGCTGTCGCTGCACAGCGATCAGGAGAAAGCCAAGCTCGACGTCGCGTTGCTCGAGGGATTCCGCAAAGTCGCGCTCGCCCCTCGCTGCGGAGCGAAACCCTCGCAGCTGTAGCCTGAGGCGGGCTCGGTGCGCCCGCCAATTCTTTACCTCACCGTCGCTTTCGGCGCAGGCTTGGTTGCGGCGCTGCAAGGCGCGGAGCTGCGCGTAACGGCGCTGCTGGTGTTGCTCGGCGCAGCGGTGCTGTCTCGCCGCGCTCCGCTCGGCGCCGCGTTCGGCATCATGCTCGTGGCCGGGGGGTGGTGGGGCGGGGCCGCGCTCCGCGAGCAACGCGCATCATGCGCGGGACTGTGGACGTCGAAGGCTGGGCTGACCCGCTCAGCGATCATCCAGCTCACAGATCCCATCCCCGAGACAGGTGGCGTCGGTGAAGGCGTGGTGCAGCGCGGCGCATGCGGTGGCACGCTGACCATTCGCTGGCCCGATGGTCACGCCGCGCACGGCGGCACCACCTGGGTCGTCGCCGGACGGTTCCTCCCCGATGCGCGCGGCGGGATACTCGTCGCCCGTCGCGTGCGTGAGCTCGACGCGGTGCCAAGCGGGCGCGGCGCGCTGCGCGATCGCATCGCCGAGCGCAGCCGGCGGCTGTTTGGCACGCGCGCGCCGCTCGTCGATGCGCTCGTGATCGCGCGCCGCGCGGAGCTCGCCGCGGAGGTCCGCGAGCGCTACACGCAGTCGGGACTCGCCCATCTCTTGTCGATCTCCGGGCTGCACGTCGGCTTCTTCGCCGCGTGGCTCAATGTCCTGCTCAAACGCCTGCGGCTGGGGCCGCGCCCGCGGTTCGCGGCCGGGACCGCCGTGATGCTCGCCTACATCTGGTTGCTCGGCTTTCCCGCACCCGCCACGCGCTCCACCGCGATGCTCGCCTTGCTGGACATCGGGAAGCTGCGCCAGCGCGTCGTCGCACCGAGGGGACTCGTCGCGCTGGCGGCGTTCTGTGTCATGCTCGGCGATCCCTGGTCCGTGCAATCGGTCGGCGCGTGGTTGTCGGTCGCGGCCGTCGCGGCGGTGATCTGGGCGGGCCGCGCGACCGAGCGCCTTTCCACAGGCATGCGCCTGCTCGCGCCGGCCACGGCAGCGACACTCGTCACCGCGCCGATCACCGCCTACGCGTTCGGTACCGTCGCGCCCATTGGTGTGCTCGCGAATCTCGCGGCCATCCCGCTCGCCGGTCTTGCCGTACCGGGGCTGATGGTGGCGCTCATCTTCTCGTCACCCTGGCTGGCCGCCGGCTCAGGGCTGTGCCTGGCTTTGCTCGATGTCGTCGCCCGTGCGGCTGCGGCCTTGCCGGGCGGTCATTTCACTATGATCGCGGGGCCTCCGGCCGCCGCGCTGTGGCTGGCAATCCTTGTCCTTGCCTGCTGGCTCTGGAACTCCCCCCGGCGGCGCTGGACCATCGCGGCCCGGATCGCATTCGTCGCCGCGCTTGCGACGCTTGGGGCGTCTTTCGGCGCCCTCCGGCGTCTTTCAGATTGTTCGTGCCTCACCGTAAGTTTCCTAGACGTCGGCCAGGGCGACGCGATTGCGCTGCGCAGTCCCGCCGGGCGGTGGGTGTTGATCGATGGTGGACCCCGGGGGCTGCAAGGCGATGCCGGTCGTCGCGTCGTCGTGCCGTTTCTCCGGAGCCACGGTGCGAGGCAACTGGCGGCGATTGTCGCTACGCACGCGCATCTCGATCATTTCGGCGGCTTGCCGGCCGTGCTCGACGCGTTCGACCCGGCGTATGTGCTCGAGCCCGGCCAGCCCGTGCCGGATGCGGGATATCTCGGGTTTCTCGAGGGGCGCCCGGCGCGCCGCGGCGATCGGCTGAATGTGGACGGCGTGGCGATCGAGGTATTGAGTCCGGACTCCGCCTGGGCGGTGAGCCAGACGGACATCAACGAGGAATCAGTGGTGCTGCTCGTCACCTACGGCGCCACGCGTCTGCTCCTCGCCGGTGACGCCGGCATCCCCACTGAGGGGCAGCTCGCGGGACAGGTGGGGCGGGTGACGGTGCTGAAAGTCGGACATCACGGGTCACGCGGCGCGACATCGAACCGCTGGCTCGATGAGCTGCAGCCGGCCGAGGCGGTCATCAGCGTGGGAACGAAGAACCGCTATGGTCATCCCGCGCCCGAGACGCTCGAGCGGCTGCGACAACATGGCGTCACCGTGCTCCGCACCGATCAACGGGGTACGATCACCTTCACGGTCTCGAGTCATGGCACGCTCGCAATCGCCGACGTCGGTCATCACGATTGAGCGCTTCATCATGGAGCAGGAGCGGCTCCACCCGGAGGCGACGGGGGAGCTGTCGAACCTGCTCTACGATCTGTGTCTCGCCGCGAAGATCATCTCTCGGCAGGTGCGCCGCGCCGGGCTCACCGACATCCTCGGCGAATTCGGGGCGATCAATGTTCAGGGTGAGGTGCAGCAGAAGCTCGATGTCTTTGCGAACGAGACCGTGCGCCACAGCGTGGAGCATACGGGACGGGTGTGCGTCGTCGCGTCCGAAGAGGACGAACAGCCCATTCCGGTAAACGTCCGCGAAGACCGCCGCGGCGGAAAATATGTCTTGCTCTACGATCCGCTCGACGGCTCCACGAATATCGGCGTCAACGTCTCGATCGGTACGATTTTCGCCATTTACCGGCGTACCGCCACCAAGAAGGGGCCGGGCACACTCGCCGACTGTCTGCAGAAGGGGCGCGCCCAGGTCGCGGCCGGCTACATCCTCTATGGGTCGAGCACCATGCTGGTCTATACGACGGGCCAGGGCGTGCACGGCTTCACGCTCGATCCGACGATCGGAGAGTTTCTCCTGTCGCATCCCGACATCCGCTCGCCTGACGTCGGCACGTACTACAGCGTGAACGAGAGTCATTGGAACAGGTGGGCGCCCGGAATTCAGCGCGTCGTCGCGGCATTCAAGAACGGCGACAGTGGACGTGTCGAGGCGAAGAACGCGCGCTACATCGGCTCACTGGTGGCCGATATTCACCGCAACCTGATGTCGGGTGGTGTCTTTCTGTATCCGGCCGACACGAACTCGCCGCAGGGGAAGCTCCGCCTCCTGTATGAGGCGGCGCCGCTCGCGTTCGTCGTCGAGCAGGCGGGGGGCGCGGCGATCGACGGCGCGCGTGACATCCTCGACATCAAGCCGACCGCGCTGCATCAACGCACGCCGCTGATCATCGGCTCCAAGCAGGACGTGGCGTTCGCCCGCGCGGTGCTCGCCGGGAAATGACCAAGGACAAGGCGTATTACGGGCCCGGCGAGTGGCCAGGGCGTCCTGAGCGCGACGTCGGCCTGCCCGGTGAGCCGCCGTTCACGCGTGGTCCGTATCCGACGATGTATCGCGGCCGGCTCTGGACGATGCGGCAATACGCGGGCTTCGGAACGGCCGAAGAGACCAACGACCGGTTCCATCATTTGCTGGAGGTGGGGCAGACCGGTCTCTCGGTCGCGTTCGATCTGCCGACGCAAATGGGATACGACTCCGATCACCCGAGGGCGGAAGGAGAAGTCGGGCGAGCCGGCGTCGCCATCGACAGCGTCGAGGATCTCGAGCATCTGTTCCACGGCATCCCGCTCGATCGCGTGTCCACATCCATGACCATCAATGCCACCGCGGCGATTCTGCTGGCGATGTACATCGCGGTGGGAGAGGAGCAGGGCGTGCCGCTCGCCAAGCTCGAGGGTACGCTGCAGAACGACATCCTCAAGGAATACATTGCCCGCGGCACGTACATCTATCCGCCCGAACCCTCGCTGCGACTGGTCGCCGATGTGTTTCGGTTCACCTCGCGGGCGAAGATGAGCTTCAACCCGATTTCGATTTCTGGCTATCACATGCGCGAAGCCGGTGCGACGGCGGTGCAGGAGCTGGCCTTCACATTCGCCAATGGGCTCGAATACGTGCGCCGGGCGCAGTCCGCGGGACTGCAGGTGGATGACTTCGCGCCGCGCCTTTCCTTCTTCTTTGCCGCCTACACTGATCTGTTCGAGGAAATCGCCAAGTTTCGGGCGGCGCGGCGTCTGTGGTGGCGCCTCATGAAAGCGCAATTCAACGCGAGTGACGCAGCCGCGCGGCTGCGCTTCCACACCCAAACGGGGGGCGCGACGCTCACGGCGCAGCAGCCGCTCAACAATGTCGTCCGCGTCGCCATTCAGGCGATGGCAGCGGTGCTGGGCGGCACGCAATCACTGCACACGAATTCCTATGACGAAGCGCTGGCGCTGCCGACCGAGCGGAGCGCCACGCTGGCGCTGCGGACGCAGCAGCTCCTCGCCCACGAGACCGGCGTCCCGGATGTTGTCGATCCGCTGGGCGGCAGCTGGTATCTCGAAGCGCTGACCGACAAGATCGAGGCGGAAGCCCGGCGCCTGCTGGAGGAGATCGAGGCAGGGGGAGGCGCGGTGAAGGCCATCGAGCGCGGATTCTTTCAGGAAGCCATCGCGCGCAGCGCCTACGAGCAGCAGCGCGAGATCGAAGCGGGCCGCCAGGTGGTGGTCGGGGTAAACGAGTACGTCACAGAAGACCGAATTCCGGTCATCGCGGCGCCTGACTACTCGAGGCTAGCCGACCAACAGCGTCGGCGCCTGGCGGAACTGCGCGGGAAACGGGCAACGGGAAAGGTGAAGCACACGCTCAGTACGCTCGAAGGTGCCGCCCGGGAGATTGGCGCGCCCCTGATGGAGCCGATTCTCGACGCGGTGCGCGCGCGCGCGACGCTGGGCGAGATCAGCGACGTGTTCCGTGCTGTGTGGGGCCTCCACGACGCGCGCTGACAGATGATCACCGGCATGCTGTTTGCCATGTTGCTCGCCATCCAGAGCGATACGGCTTCGATCAACCGCTACGTCGTGGCCGAGCTGGAGCGCCAGCACATTCCTGGTCTCTCGATCGCGGTGCTCCGCGGGGACAGCGTGCTCCTGGCACGCGGATATGGATACGAAAACGTCGAGCTGCGTGTGCCCGCCTCGGACAGCACGGTCTATCAATCAGGATCCATGGGCAAGCAGTTTACCGCGGCGCTCGTCGAAATGCTCGTCGAGCAGCGTCGGCTCCGTCTCGACGACTCGATCGTGCGCTGGTTTCCCGAGGGCGCGGCCGTGTGGCAAGGGATCACGGTGCGCCACCTCCTGACGCATACCTCGGGGATCGCCGAGTATACCGATTCTACATTCGATTATCGGAAGGACTACACGGAAGACGAGCTGGTGAAGTTCGCGGCGTCGCGGCCGCTCGATTTCCGCCCCGGTGAGCGGTGGAGCTACAGCAACACCGGCTATGTGCTGCTGGGCGCGCTGATTCGTCGCGTGACCGGTCGCTTCTATGGGGACTTGCTGCGTGATTCGGTGTTCCGCCCACTGGGGATGCACGATTCGCGCGTGATCTCGGAAGGCGACATCGTGCCGAACCGGGCCGCGGGCTATCGCCTCGAGAACGGGGCGCTGAAAAACCAGGAATGGGTCGCGCCCGCACTCAATACGACCGCCGACGGCGCCCTGTACTTCACCATTCGCGATCTGACGCGGTGGGCCGTGGCACTCAATCACCGGCGCGTGCCGAGTGCCGCGGCGCTGGATACGGCCTGGACGCCGGTACGGCTGAACGACGGGGCGACCTATCCGTACGGATTCGGCTGGGGCGTGTTCAACCAACGAGGGGCTCTGCGGATCTCGCACGGCGGCAGTTGGCAGGGGTTCAAGACCGTGATCGCTCGGTATCCGG
>Ga0209157_1000824_pt1 | contig 26270 bp, 27 predicted proteins | sample GraSoiAngelo_135_FD_185892 | JGI IMG/M metagenome (GOLD analysis project Ga0209157, IMG submission 185892) | Grasslands soil microbial communities from the Angelo Coastal Reserve, California, USA - 14_0929_05_40cm (SPAdes) (version 2) | ecosystem: Environmental > Terrestrial > Soil > Grasslands ...
CGGCGACGCGCATCCCGACGGAAACGCTCATCCCAACGTCGGCGCGTTCCTCTTGCCGCGCCTCACGGACAGCAGCCTGCGCATCATCTGCAGCGGCACGCTCGTCACTCCGCGCGTGTTCCTCACGGCGAGCCACTGCACGGCTTACGCGCTGTCGCAGGGCTTCACCACAACGTGGGTGACGTTCGACCCGAATTTCGGGACAGACGCCGCTCACAACATCTTCGACACTCCGTATCACGGGACGATCGTCCACAACCCCGACTACAAGCAGCCGTACCACTCGGACTTCTCGTTGATCCTGCTGGACCAGCCGGTCGCAGGGATCGCCCCGGCGCGGATCGCCCCCGTCGGTTTCCTGGACGCGCTGCGTGACGCCGGTGTCATCAACACGACCGACTATCTCAACGTGGGATACGGGACCTCCGAGAAGGTGGTCGTCCAGAGCCAGGGTCCGAAGTTCCCGTTCGACGGTATCCGCAAGTGGACGATCTCGGGCTTCCACGCGCTCAATCCGGACATGATCCATCTCGACCAGAACCTGAGCCGCGGTCTCTCCGGCACCGGCTACGGCGACTCGGGCGGCCCGACGTTCGTCGACACCCCAAGCGGACCGGTGATCATCTCGGTCGTCTCGAGCGGCGATGTGCCGCTCTACTCGACCAGCGTGAACACCCGTGTCGATACCGAAGCCGCGCGGGCTTTCCTCGCGCCGTACCTCGCGCTCCATTAGCGATGGTCTCGCCCGAGAACTTCCCCGATCCGGCCACCGACATCGTGCGCTCCGCGAGCGCGGAGGGTGCCGCCGTCCTCGCGGGCGGATGCTTCTGGTGCGTCGAGGCCGTCTACAAGCAGCTCGACGGCGTGACCGCCGTGACCTCGGGGTACGCCGGCGGCTCCGCCGATGTGGCCGACTACGAAACAGTGTCGAGCGGCCGGACCGATCACGCGGAAGCCGTCGAAGTGCGCTTCGATCCGGCGAAGATGAGCTTCGGGCAGATCCTGAAAGTGTTCTTCTCGATCGCCCACGACCCGACGACGCGCGATCGGCAGGGTCCAGACGTGGGTCGGCAGTACCGCTCGGTGATCTTTTACGCTGACGACGAGCAGCGCCGTGTCGCGGAGGCCTACATCAAGCAGCTCGACGCCGCGAAGGTCTTTGATCGACCCATCGTCACCGAGGTCAAACCCCTCGACCGTTTCTTCGAGGCCGAGGCGTACCACCAGGACTACGCGGAGCGCAATCCGCTGAGCCCGTACATCCTCTTCAACGCGCGCCCCAAGGTGCAGAAGGTCCGGACCTACTACAAGGAGCGTCTCAAGCAGGCGTGATCATCCGACGGAGCGCGGCGTTCCGCCCGCGGGTCACTCGTCTCCGCGTGCTACGACGCGGATGGGGCCGGTTCACCACTGAAGAGGTCACGATCGGCGATCTCGACACGGAGCGGACGCCGTCCGGCGGCGGCACGGTCCTCGACCTCGACGAAATCCTCGATGTCGACGACGAGGACGCGGAAACGGGGCTGCCGTACGGACGGGAGCGGCCGAACTAGAGCTCACCCGAGGTCATACGCGGACGGATCCACACGTGCCGCGATGAGGGTCGGCCTGTCGGTCGACCTGGTGCGCAGCGCGTCGCGGCACTCATCGACCGTTCGCACCTCGCGGCCGGTGATACCGAAGCCCTGTGCGAGCGCCACGTAGTCGAGGCCGCCGAATGTGGTCCCGATCACGGGATAGCCCTTTCGCTCCTGGCTGGCCTTGATCTGCGACAGCGCGTCGTCGGCGAGGACGATGACGGTGACGCCGAGCTTCTCGCGCACCGCCGTTTCGAGCTCGGCCATCACCATCGCGAAGCCGCCGTCGCCGAGGACGCACGCCACCTCCCGGTCGCGGTGCAGCAGCTTCAGCCCGAGCGCGGCCGCGAGCCCATAGCCCATCGACGAAAGGCCGTTCGACATGAAGAACGTCTTCGGCTGGTACATGGCCAGGCACTGACCGGTGACGGCCTTGTTGTAGCCCACGTCGCAGGTCACGAGCGCGTCCTCCGGTAGCGCGGCGCGCAGCTCCGTCAGTACCTGCTGCGACGTGAGCCGGTCGCGCTTCGGCGTCACGAACGCGCGGAACGACTCGCGAAAGACGCGCACGTCTTTTGGCGAGCGCTTCGGCGTGGGCTTGCCGGCGAGCGAGCGAAGGACGTCGATCCCTTCGCGCACCGGGCCGACGATCTCCGCGGCGCTGTGGTAGATGCGATCGTCGTTCGGCAGCGGACCGAGGTGGATCACGCTCGCCACGGCGGCCCAGTCGCGGTCGAACTCGACCGGGTCGAATCCGATCATCAGGACGAGGTCGGAACCGTCGATGTACTCATAGAGCCTGGCGGTGCCGAGCATCTCGATCGTCCCGAGAAAGAGCGGATGATCCTCACGGAACACGCCCTTCGCCTTGGGGCTGACCATCACGGGGATGCCCCAATCCTCCGCCAGGTTCCGCAGCTCGCCCGCGGTGCCGCCGTCGTTCGCGTCCATACCCGCGAGGATCACCGGCCGCCGGCTCTCGCGGAGGAGCTGCGCAGCTCGACCGGCCGCGATGCGATCGACCGACGCGCCGCCCAGAACGCCGGCGCCGTGCGACACCACGCGAGACGCCGCCACCGCGTGCGCCGCCGCAGCGAGACGTGGAACGTCGCTCGGTACCTCGATATGGACCGGACCGCATCGCGGCTCGAGCGACTCGCGAAGCGCGTGATCGATGACGTCCGCGGCGTTCGACGGAGTGAGGCGCGCCTGCCATTTCGTGATCGGCGCGAAGAGCGCGCGCAGGTCGAGCTTCTGATGCGTCGTGATCTCGACACGGTCGGCGCGAAGCTGACCGGTGAACGCGATGAGCGGCGCGCGATCGAGATACGCCTGCGCGACTCCCGTCACGAGATTCGTCGCGCCGGGGCCGAGCGTCGCGATGCACACGCCCGGGACACCGCTCGCGCTCGCCATCGCCTCGGCCATGAATGCCGCGGATGTCTCGTGCCGCGTGAGGACGAACTCGAGCCCTGCCTGGCGGAAGCCCTCGATGAGATCGACGACCTCACCGCCTGGATGACCGGTGACGTAACGCACGCCCGCGGCGCGCAGACGCTCGCCGACCAGACGCGCGACTGTCGGCTCGGTCAGAACGAGACCCGACGGCGAAGGAGCAGCCACCCTCCGATGACGATGAGGACGACCGGCCAGCCCTGCTGCAGCGCGCGTCCTCCTTCGTCACCGAACGCACCGCCGGCGCCGGCGATGACCGTGAGGATCGCCCCCGGGATCAGCGGCCACCAGCGCGCGCGCTCCGGCGAACGGAGCGCGATCAGGTCGACGCCGTAGATCGCGAGGAATCCGAGGCCGAGGCCGAGCGCCACCGGCTCGCGCGTAGCGCCGAAGTCTTCGAGCAGGATGCCCGCACCGAGGCCGGTCAGAATGCCGGCGGGGATGAGCAGCCCGTAGCGACGCGTCGCGGAGTACGCACCAGCGAAGACAAGTCCAATAACGAGGACGATGTAGCCAGCCGCTCACATCGCGCACGAGCAAAGCATCACCCGTCCGGGTGAAACCTCAAGGGGGAGGGACTCCGCTCCCCTGTACGGGGGATGCCAGGTCGGGGGACACGGGCCTACGTTCCCGGCAGGAGAGCAGTGGTCACTTGGGAGATGCCCGACGGCACCGAGTTCCGATATCTCGGTATCGGCGTATCGGATGCTGCCCTGCGGGAGTTCGTGCTCCGTTTCATGTCCAGCGAGGCCATGTCCTGGGATGCCTCGACCTGGGACGACCGGCAGCTCGAGCTTGCCTTCCTGCGGCGTTTCGGCGAGACGATCAAGGTGCTGCGCGAGAGATCCGCCGGGCGCACGATCTTGGTCTTCCAGCCGGTCATGGCTGGGGGCTGAGCCCGAACGTATCGCGTGTGATGGTGCCGGACTCGCGCACCGGTACTCTTTTCCGATCGTGACCGATCCCCAGGGATACCGTATCGAGGCGTTCGAGGCGACGAAGGTGTCGCGGGCCCAGCTGCGCGAGGCGGCTCTCTTCCAGCAATCGATCAGCCACGAACGCGTGCCCGAGGATCCGCTGATGGCGCCCGAGGCGATCGAGGCGCGAATGCTCGCCCAGGCGCCCGGTGAGTGGCACGCGCTGTTCGGTGCGCGCGACGCCCGTGGCGCGGTCGCCGGCTTCAGCTTCGTCGGCTGGCAGAAGAACGAGCCCGGGAATCAGCACCTGCGCTGGTGCGAGATCGCCGTCGGACAGGGGCATCGGGGTCGCGGCCTGGGCCGCGCGCTGCTGCGTCGTGCGGTGCAGGCCGTTGCCGATCAGGGCGACGACATCGTGTTCATGGGCCAGGTCACTGACCGCGTTCCCGCCGGCGCGAAGTTCGGGCGGGCGATCGGCGCGACGCCGGGCCTCGAGATGAAGACAAATCAACTGGACCTCATGACCGTCGATCGCGCGAAGGTGCGCGAATGGGCTGACATCGCGCCAGCCGGATATCGGCTCGAGCGGATCGACGGTCCAGTGCCCGCGGAGCTCATCGCGCCGTACATCGAATCGGCGTCCGGCATGAACGATGCGCCGCGCGGCGACCTGCGTATGGATGACTGGGAGCTGAGCGAGCAGCAGATCCGCGACCGCGAGACCTGGCAGAAGCAAGCCGGCATCGAGCGATGGTTGATCCTCGCGGTGCACGAGGCGAGCGGCGCGGGCGCCGGCTTCACCGAGGTCAGCTACGACCCGCGCGTCCCGCATCTCATCTGGCAGCAGGGCACCGCTGTCATCGACTCGCACCGCGGGCACCGGATCGGTCTGTGGATGAAGGCCGTGATGCTGGAACGCATCCTGGACCAGCGAACGAATGCGCGCTTCATTCGCACCGGCAACGCGAACACGAACGCGCAGATGCTCGCCATCAACACGCAGCTCGGCTTCCGGCCGGCGTGGTCTTCCGCCCTGTGGCAGCTCACGCTCGCCGACGCACGAAAGGCCGTCGGTCTCGAGCGCGCTGGAGCGACGGCCTAACAAGGGAGCGCCGGACGCCGTCTGTGCGACACTCGCTGCCACCGCCGTTAGTTCGCAGGGGAGGGCACACGATGGCGATCGTCACCGGCCGGCAGCCGCGCATACCGCTCGAGGAGCTGAGCAGGCTTTCATCGTTCTACCTACCGGCGGTCTCGTGGAAAGGCGATCGCGTTGCCTTCTACTGGGACAAGACCGGCCGTATGGAGCTCCACGTCATGGATCTCGCGACGCGGGAAACGCGGCAGGTGAGTCACGGTGAAGTACCTCGCGCGTTGCGCGCCGGATTTGCGTGGGACCGCGCGGACCGCAGCATCGTCTTCGCGAAGGACAGCGGCGGCACCGAACAGCACGACCTCTACCGCATCGACGTCGAGACCGGCGCGGTGACGCAGCTCACGAACGACCCGACGGCGCAGGAGTACGTGGGGCAGTTCAGTCCCGACGACCAGTGGCTGACCGTCCTCACCAACAAGCGGCACCCGGCCTCACCCGACCGTCCCGGGCAGCTGAACCTCTGGAAGATGCGCGCGGACGGCACCGACTACGCACCGCTCACGAACTACGCGTTCCCGGTGTTCGGCGGTCTGTGGAGCCCGGACGGCGAGCTCGTCGCGTACGCCACGAACGAGGACGTCACCGATCTGAAGAACGCCGACTCGTATGTCGTGCGCTCCGACGGGACCGCGGCGCGGAAGGTCCTGTCGGTCAAGAAGGGATCGAAGGACACGATCGCGGACTGGCACCCCGACGGGAAGCGCCTTGCAGTGACGAGCGACGCGTCCGGTCAGGACCGCGCGGGCATCCTCGACCTCGCGACCGGTGAGGTCCGTTGGCTGGGCAAGGACAACGTCGAGGAGCACGCGATCCGCTTCTCGAAGGACGGCCGGCTCTTGGCCGCGATCCGCAACTTCGAGTCATCGGTGCGTCCGATCGTCTACGACGTCGAGACCGGCGCCGCGCACGAGCTCAAGCTGCCCGACGGGTTCGCCGTCGGCGCATCCTTCTTCGACTCGGACCGCAAGCTGCTTGTGACCTTCAGCTCCGATGTGACACGGGGCAGCCTCGTGGCATACGACCTCGCGACCGATACGTACGACACGCTGCTCGCCGCGGAGTACGGGACCATCGACCGCTCCGTCTTCGTCGAGGCGAAGCATGTCTATTACCAGACGTTCGACGGACGAAGCGTGCCGGCGCTCCTGTACGCGCCACGCGACCTCGCCGCCGGCGAGCGGCTTCCCGCGATCGTGCACGTTCACGGCGGGCCGACGGCGCAGTGGTTCCGCGGCTTCGACCCCTTCGCGCAGTTCCTCGTCGACCGCGGACTCGTGGTCATCGAGCCGAACATCCGTGGCAGCACCGGGTACGGGGTCGAGTACCGCGACGCCGCGATCAAGGACTGGGGCGGCAAGGATCTCGAGGACATTGCCGCGGCCGCCGACTACCTGAAGACGCTGCCGTATGTGGACGGGGACCGCCTCGTCGTGTTCGGTGGGAGCTACGGCGGATTCATGGCGTTCATCGCTGCGACAAAGAAGCCGGACATCTGGCGCGCGGCGGTCGCCTGGGTCGGCATCAGCGACCTGCACAAGCTCTACGAAAAGAGCATGGAGCACTTCAAGTACTACTTCCGCGAGCAGATGGGCGATCCCGAGAAGGACCGCGCGCTATGGCGCGATCGGAGCGCGATCGAGTTCGCGGACCAGCTGCGGGCCAAGCTGCTGATGGTCCACGGCGTGAACGATCCGCGCTGCCCGGTCGACCAGTCGCGCATGTTCCGCGACCGGTTGCTCGAGCTCGGCCGAAAAGAGGGCGAAGACTTCGAGTACGTCGAGCTCGGCGACGAGGGTCACGGCAGCACGGACATCGCGCAGAAGATCCGGACCTTCAACATCCTGGCCGACTATCTGGAGCGCGTGCTCTAGACGGGCGCGGCTCCCAACCGCTCGCGGGCTCGACGCGCGAACTGCAGACCGAGCGCGAGGGCGAACGCGGCGAGACCGACCGTGTCCTGCAGCGTCCCGGGCAGGAGCAGCAGCAGGCCCGCGCCGACGAGCAGCGCTCGTTCCGGCGGGGTCGTCGGCCGCAGCAGGTATCCGCCGACGCCCGCGATGACGGCGATGATGCCGATGATCGCCGACACAGACGCGACGATCGCGTCCGGCACCGTGGTGTCGCGCCACAGCAGCGCCAGACCGTCCGGCTGCGTGAACATGAACGGCACCAGGAAGCACGGCAGCGCGTACTTCCAGGTCAGCATCATCGTCTTGTACGGGTTGCCGCCGGTGATCGCCGCCGCGGCGAAAGGCGACAGCGCGACGGGCGGAGACACCTCGCTGAGCACGGCGTAGTAGAAGACGAACATATGCGCGGCGGGAGGTGGTACGCCGAGCGTCACGAGGGCCGGGATGACCGTCGGCACCGCGACCAGGTAGGTCGCGGTGATCGGAAGCGACAGGCCGAGCACCCACAGCACGATCCCCGCGACGACGAGCGTGAGGACGAGGTTCCCCGCGCCGAGCGTGAGGATCAGGCTCGAGATCTTCAGACCGAGGCCGGTCTGCAGCAGGATCCCGACGGCGATGCCCGCCACCGCCGTCGTCGCGGCGACCGACAGCACCTGGCGCGTGCCGGCGGACAGGGCCGCGACGAGCTTTCGCGGCGTGAGCGACGTCTCTTTGCGGAGGTACGGCACGACGATCGCGAGGAGGATCGACCAGAAGATCGCGGTGATCGTGCTGAACCCGAGGAGGAGGAACGCGATGATCGCGAAGAGCGACGTGTACTGATACCAGTACCGTTTCGTGAGCCACCAGAAGCCCGGCGCGTCGAGCACGATCGGCTGCGCCTTGAGGCGACGGGCGTCGATCTCGATCGTGAGGAGGATGCCGAGGTAGAAGAGGACCGTCGGCATCATCGCCATGATCACGACATCGAGATAGCTGATGCGCAGGAGCTCGGCCATGATGAACGCCGCCGGCCCGAGGACCGGCGGCGAGATCACCGCTCCGATCCCTCCGGCAGACAGGATCGCTCCCGATGATTCGCGATCGTGCCCGGCCTTCTTCAGCATCGGGTACGCGATGGCGCCGAGCGTGACGGTCGTCGCGACGCCGGACCCCGACACCGTGCCGAGGAGGAAGGAGGCGACCGTCACGGTCCGCGCCGCTCCGGTCGGCTTGCGGCCGGTGAGCGCGAACGCGAGATCGACGTAGAACTTGCCCGCGCCGGTGTAGTCCAGGATCGCGCCGTAGATCGTGAACAGGATGATGAACGTGGCCGCGACGAGCAGCGGCTGCCCCAACATCCCCTCGGTGCCGAGGTACTGGTTCGCGACGATGTCGTCGAGGTTCTTGGGCGGTCCGCGGAACGGACCCGGCATGAAGTCCGCGAAGTACGCGTACGCGATCGCGATGAGGCCGAGCAGCGGCAGATGCCAACCGATCGTCCGGCGCGCGGCCTCGAGGACGACGACGATCGCGATGACCCCGAACACGAAGTCCGTCGGTGTCGGGCTGTTCGCCCGGTAGATGACCTGCTCGAAGTTGAGGAGCACGTACAGCGCGATCGCGATCGCGCCAATGGCGGGGACCAGATCGAGGATCGGGCTGACCCGATTGTGGAAGCGGTGATGAGCCGGGTACAGGATGAAGGTCAGGGTCAGGACGGCCGCGAGGAACAACATCTCGTAGATCTGCTTGGTGGTGATCGTCTCGCCGAACACGCTGATCGTCGGGACCAGGACGACGCTCGTGAACGGGATCTCCGCGCCCGCCGCCGCGTAGTAGAGCGCGAAGAGCGTCGTGGCCACCGAGAGCGAGGTCGCGAAGCGAGCCCACCAGCCGCTGAGGGTCCGAGTCTTCGCCTCGCTCTCGAACTCCTCGATGATCTCGCGGTTCTTCTCGTCCCTCTGGACCGCGTCGAAGTCCGGCCGGACGACGACCTCGCTCACGTGTGACCGACGAGCGTCAGCGCCCGCGGGACAGAGACCGGGGTCACGATCACCACGTTCTCGCCGAAGGCGTCTCGGAGTGAGATGTCGAAGCCGCTGCCGCGAAGGCGCTGCGCGCCCTCGGTGGTGATCCGTATGGTGAGCGCCGCGACGCCCGCGGGCGGCGCATCCTGCACGAACTCATCACCCTCGCGCCGGATCTGGCCCTCCCAGCGGAAGTATTCCACGGCCCTCAGGTCGCGCGACCGCACGCGGACGATGCGCAGCGTGTCACCTTCGCGAACGTGCTCCTCGATGACCGGCACCTGATAGATCGATTGCTGGTAGGAGTACTCGTAACGCTCGCCATCGGCGAGCGCGTAGAGGTGACCTCCCGGGTCGATGCGCAGAACGGCGACGGGGGTGGCCAACACCACCCCCGTCAGCGCGACGATCACGACGCCGAGGGCGATCGCCCTCATCCCGCTACGGCTTCCAGACGCCCTTCGCCTTATAGAAGTCGATGGCTCCCGGGTGGAAGTCGATCGACGAGCCCTGCGTCGCCGTGTCGAGCTTCAGGTTCTTCGCCTCAGGGTGCACGAGCGCCAGATCGGCCTGATAGTCGAACATCGCGGTGAGGATCGCCTTCACGAAGGCCGCGTCGAACGACGACGGCACGACGAGGAGGTTCGCGACACCGGCAGTCACCACATCGGCGTCGTTCTTGTACGTCCCTTTCGGGATCTTGGCCGGGAAGTAGAAGTTGCCGTATTTCGAGTTCATCTTCGCGATCGCGTCCGATTGGTCGATCAGCTTGATCGGGGTGGAGTTTGCGAGGTCGGCCACGGCGCTGGTCGGCAGACCGCCGTCGAAGAAGAACGCGTCGAGCTTGCTGTCGCGCAGCGCGTCCGCGGAGTCCTGCGCCGCGAGCCGCTGCGGATTGATGTCCGTTGTCGCGTTCAGGCCGTAGGCCTCGAGGATCCGGATCGCCTTGGTCTCCGTACCGGATCCGGCCGCGCCGATCGAGACGCGCTTGCCCTTCAGGTCCGTGACCGTGTTGATGCCGCCGCTCGCCTTCGCTACGAGGTGCATGTAATTCGAGTACATGACCGCGATGGTCTTCGCGTCGACCTTGCCTTCCGGAGGCGCGAAGCGGTTCTTCCCGCTGATCGCGTCGAAGGCGGTATCGGCGAGCGTGAACGCGAGATCGGCCTTGCCGTCGCGGATGAGCTTCATGTTGTCGACGGATGCCGGGGTCGACTGCGCACTCGCCGCGACCTTCATCCTCTTGGTCAGCATGTCGGCGAGACCCGCGCCGTAGACGATGTACACGCCGCCGGTGCCGCCGGTCACGATGTTGAGCGTTCGTCCGGTGAAGTCGGGCGTCGCCGATGCCGCCGCCGTTCCTGCCGCGGTCGCGGTCTGCGTCGGCGTCGATTGCCGCGGCGCGGCGCAGGCCGCGGCGACGAGCACGAGCGCGACGAGCGGTGCGAAGGTGCGCATTGAGCCTCTCATCTCAGCCTCCCAGCGGGCGGAGTCTAAGAGGTGCGCGGCCGTTTCAACCGGAGCGCGCGCCGCTGCTCCGCAGCCTTCATCCGGCGGCGCTCATCGTTCGTTTCGGCGAGCAAGGGAGGAAGCGACACGGGCCGGCCGTGCTCGTCGATCGCCACGAATACCAGGTACGCGGAGGCCACATGCGCGGCCTTTCCGGTGAGAAGGTCCTCGGAATCGACGCGGACGCCTACCTCCATGCTCGACTTGCCCACGTGGTTCACCGAGGCGGAGGCGGTGACGAGGTGGCCGACGTAGACCGGCGCGAGGAATGAGAGCTCATCGATGCGCGCGGTCACCACGCGCGCACGCGCGTGGCGCGTGGCCGCTGCGCCGGCGCAGGCGTCGATGAGCTTCATGATCTCGCCGCCATGCACGTTCCCGTACGGGTTCGCATCCGACGGGAGCATCGTCTGCGACATGGTCGTCTTCGAGGCGGATACGAGCTTTGGTTCGGGCATGCGGGCGAATCGTACGTCGCGGATGAGGGACCCTCGCTCGCACCTAAACTCCTGGCGATGTCCGTTCTGTCGCGTGAAGAGCTGCGCGCGGCCCTCGCGAGCGAGCCGCCGCTCGTGGAGGGTCTCGACCAGCCGCTGCAGCTGCAGCCCAATGGCATCGATCTCCGCGTCGACCGCGTGCAGCGTCTGACGTCGCCGGGAGTCCTGGGAGCGTCGGACAACGTGCGCGAGCCCGCCGCCCGCGAGGACGTGCCGGTCGACAAGGACGGCTGGTGGGACCTGCACCGCGGCGCCTACGTCATCACCTATCAGGAGAAGGTGAATCTGCCGACGGACATCATGGCGCTCGCGCGTCCGCGCTCGACGCTGTTGCGCTCGGGTGTCGCCATCCACACGGCGGTATGGGACGCCGGCTACTCCGGGCGCGGCGAGGGGCTGCTCTCCGTCCTGAACGCGCGCGGCTACCGCCTGCAGCGTGGCGCTCGCGTGCTGCAGCTCGTGTTCTTCCGGTTGTCGTCGCCGACCGCCGAGGGCTACAAGGGTCGATATCACGGAGAGAACGCGGGTTGACGAAGCCATCCATTCCCGACGGGGCCGGTCGCGAGATGACTAAGGCACAGGTTCGGATGGAACCGAACGGCCCGTACATCGTCACGGGTCCGATCACGATCGCCGACGCGGACGGTAACGAGATCCACGTCGAGGAAGGGCGCACGGTGAAGCTCTGCCGCTGCGGCCACTCGGGGAAGAAGCCGTACTGCGACGAGACGCACCGCCGCGTCGACTTCGTGTCCCGTCCGTCGTTCCTGCCGGAGCCCGCCGGAGAGCCGCGCTAGGTATCAGTTCTTGAATATGCCTTGACAGGTATATTCTCCTTGGGATATATATGACGCCATGAACGCCACGCTGACGGCCCTGGCCGAACCGAATCGCCTCCGCATCGTCGAGCTGCTCCGCGACAAGCCGCGCCCGGTAGGGGAGATCGCGAAACGCCTCCGACTGCGTCAACCGCAGGTGTCGAAGCACCTCCGCGTGCTGAGCGACGCCGGCCTGGTCGACGTGCGTCCGGTCGCGCAGCAGCGCATCTACCAGCTGCGGTCGGAGCCGTTCAACGAGCTCGACATCTGGCTCGAGACGTTCCGGCGCAGGGTGAGCGACCGGATGGATCGGTTGGAGGACCTGATTAGCGAGCGGAAGGCAAAGAAAGAACGGGAGAAAGATCATGGCCACTAAGACGAAGTACGAGACCACGCTCACCCTGCCGTCGGATCGCGAGATCCTCATGACGCGCAAGTTCGAGGCGCCGCGCGAAGTCGTGTGGGACACACTCACCGATCCGGACCTCATTCCCAAGTGGTGGGGCTTCGCTCGGGACGTGACCGAGGTCAAGAAGATGGACGTCCGTCCCGGCGGCAAGTGGCAATACATCACCCGCACGTCGGGCGGCGAGGTCATCGACTTCCACGGCACGTACCGCGAGGTCAAGCGGCCCGAGAAGCTCGTCTACACCTTCCTCTTCGGGGACATGGAGCCGGGTGAAGGCTTCGTCGAGATCACGCTCATCGAGCACGGCGGCGTGACCGAGCTGCGGGATCGCGGCGTCTTCAATTCAAAGCAGGAGCGTGACGCTGTGATCGCGACCGGCATGGAACTCGGGGCGCGTGAGACCTACGAGCGTCTTGCGGAGCTGCTGGCCGAGCGCGTCGGCTGATCGGATCCTCGGAGCGATGCCGGTGTGGTGCGCTTCACGCCGGCGTCGCTCTTTCGTGCCCGGTATTCGCGCCGGATGAACTGGGGCGCGTACGGCAGGTAGCGGCGCTGGGTCGGCCGATCGAGTGAGAAGAAGTCGAGCGTGGTCGTTCCCGTGCAGCTCGCGCTGCCGCACGCGCACGATGAGCGCTCCCCACTGAACGCGTTGAGTCGATAGTCGATCGTGATCTCGTCGCCGCGGCGGATCGCGCGCCATGCGAACACCTTGACGCCGCTCCGCATCGCGTTCGGCTCGCAGGAGTGATTGAGGAAACACCCCGGCGGCAAGAGGACGGCGCTCTTCGTGCGATCGAGCTCGCACAGGTGACGGCGGTCCTCAGCGGACAGGTTCCGTATCTGCGACACCGTGACGACCTTTCCGTGCCGCCGCCGGAAGATGAACTCGCCTTTTCGGAAGTCGCGTAGCGCGAAGACGCCCTTGCCTTTGCGTCCCGCGTCGTGCACCGCGACGTCGCCGATCACCACGGACCTAGCTGCTGGGGAGGTCGATCCCGCTGCGCTTCGCGAAGTCGATCGCCTCGTCGTATCCGGCGTCGGCGTGACGCATCACGCCGGTTCCCGGGTCGGTCGTGAGGACGCGACGAAGCTTCTCGCGACCGAGAGCAGTTCCGTCTGCGACCGCGACCATCCCGGCGTGGATCGAGTTGCCGATGCCGACGCCACCGCCGTGATGCACCGATACCCATGTCGCGCCGGCCGATGCATTTACGAGCGCGTTGAGGATCGGCCAGTCCGCGATCGCGTCGCTGCCGTCCTTCATACCCTCGGTCTCGCGGTACGGCGAGGCGACGGAGCCCGAGTCGAGGTGGTCGCGGCCGATGACGATCGGCGCTCGGAGGTCGCCACGCTCGACGAGCTCGTCGATCCGCTCGCCGAACAGCGCGCGCTCGCCGTAACCGAGCCAGCACACCCGCGCGGGAAGACCCTGGAACGGCACGCGGCCCTGCGCCAGGCGGATCCAGCGCGCCAGCGTCTCGTTCTCGGGAAAGAGCTCGAGCACGAGGCGGTCGGTGCGATGGATGTCCGCCGCGTCGCCGGAGAGCGCGACCCAGCGAAAGGGTCCGCGACCCTCGGCGAAGAGCGGACGGATGTATTCGGGAACGAAGCCCGGATAGCTGAAAGCGTCCGCGAAGCCCGCCTCTTTCGCCTCGCCTCGCAGGTTGTTCCCGTAGTCGAACGCGACGGAGCCGTTCCTCGCGAGCGCGACGATCGCCTCGCAGTGACGCGCGATCGACTCGCGCGACCGCCGAACGTAGCTCTCCGGATCGCGCGCGCGCAGCCCCGCGGGGTCCTCCACGCCGGCCGGCACATACCCGTCGAGCGGGTCGTGGGCGCTCGTCTGATCCGTGACGACGGCGACGTGCACGCCGCGGCGCACGAGCTCGGGCAGCACGTCGGCGGCGTTGGCGACGAGCGCGATGCTGCGTGGCGTCCGGTCGCGGAGCGACCGCTGCGCGAGCGCGAGCGCGTCGTCGAGGGTCGGCGCGATCTCGTCGAGGAAACCCTGGCGGCGGCGCCGCTCGGCGCGTGACTGGTCGACCTCGACGATGAGGCCCACACCTTCGTTCATCGTGATCGCGAGCGGCTGCGCGCCGCCCATGCCGCCGAGCCCGGCGCTGACGACGAGGCGACCCGCGAGCGTGCCGCCGAAGTGCCTGCGCGCGACCGCCGCGAACGTCTCATATGTCCCTTGCAGGATCCCCTGCGTCCCGATGTAGATCCACGATCCCGCGGTCATCTGCCCGTACATCGTCAGACCCGCGGCCTCGAGCTCGCGGAACTTCTCCCACGTCGCCCACTTCGGCACGAGCAGCGCGTTCGCGATGAGCACGCGCGGCGCCCACTCGTGTGTACGGAACACGCCAACTGGCTTGCCCGACTGCACCAGCAGCGTCTCGTCGTTCCCGAGGCGGCGAAGCGTCGCGAGGATGCGGTCGAACGCCTTCCACGAGCGCGCGGCGCGGCCGGTCCCGCCGTAGACGATGAGCTCGTCCGGCTTCTCCGCCACCTCCGGATCGAGGTTGTTCTGGATCATCCGGAACGCGGCCTCCTGTGGCCACGCGCGGCACGCGAGCGTGGTGCCTCGGGGAGCGCGGACGGCGCGGGCCGCGATCGTCATCGCCTCGATTGTCCACCCAGGCCGTGCCGATCGAGGAAACCCTGCACCGCCGCGTTCCAGGCCGGCGCGGCCTCGCGCGGCGCGGCGTGGTGCGCGCCCGGCAGGACCAGCAGCTCGGCGCCGGGGATCCACGACGCCCACTCGCGCGAGCCTTCGATGGTCGAACGCGGCTCGCGCTCGCCGACGATGAGGAGCGTCGGCACCTGGATCTTCGCGAGGTCGACTTTTCTCGGGCGCTGGTCCCAGTCGCGCAGCACCGCGATCGCGCGGGCGCGCTCGTCGCCAGTGCGCCCGAGGCCGGTGCCGGTGGCGGCGATCATCTTCCCCCACGCCGAGGCGGCGAACTCGGGATCCGTCGTGAGCGGCCCCTCCTTCTCATCGGGGCCGGACCGCGGTTGGCGCACGATCGGCGGCCGGCCCGCGCGCGCCGTCGCGATCTCCTCTTCCAGCCACGCGCGTCCTTCCGCGTCGACGTAAGGGACGGTGTGTCCGATCACGAGCGCGAGCGCTCGTCCCGGATGGTCGACGGCGAACTGTGCCGTGACCACGCCGCCGAGGCTCGAGCCGCCGACGATCGCCTTGTCGATGTCGAGCGCGTCGAGCAGTCCAGCGAGGTCGTTCGCGAGATCGGCGGCGGTCCAGTCGCCGGGCGGGCTGGAGGAGCGGCCGGTCCCGCGGCGGTCGTAGGTGAGGAAGCGGTACCGCAGCGAGAACACCGGCGCTTGGCAGAAGAGCCAGGGCGTGTGGTCGTGCGCCTGGAGCACCATCGGCGTGCCTTCGCCGAGCGACTCGTAGTAGAGCTCGACGTCTCTCGCCGCGACGCGTGGCATCGGCGCATCATCCTGGAAACGCGGGAGGGACGCGATGCCAGCCGAGCTGCAGATCGCCTTCGCCTTGATCTCGACGGCCACGGTGGTCGGGGGATTCGTCTTCGCCGCGTACCAGTTCGTGGCCTTCGTGCGGCAGCGGCGTCAGGAGACCGCGCTCACGCTCATGAAGACGACACAGCCACCGGAGCTCTTCTCGCGATCGGTCCGCAAGATCTTCGAGCTGCCCGACGCCGCGCCGGCGGAGGCGATCCATGCGCTCGGGCCCGAGCTCGAGCAGGCGCTCATCGAGACGTTCGTGAAGTTCGAGAACCTCGGCTACCTCGTGTACTCGCGCGCGATCCCCCTGCATATGGCCGACGATCTCATCGGTGGGATGGTCCGGCTCACTTGGCGCAAGTGCCGCGGGTACATCGGGCAGTTCCGTTCGGTCACCCCCACGGCGTTCGAGTGGTTCGAATGGCTCTACGACCGGATGGAGCAGTACCCTGCCGCGGCTGACTCGAGCGTCGGCGCGCACGTCTCTCGAAAAGCCTGGAAGCCGTAGGGTCTGAAGCAGACCTGGGCCGGCTAGCGCCGCCTGTCGACGATCATCCGACGATTAGCCTCGGCAACGCCGCGGCGAAGACGCTCCTCCGGAGTGAGGGCCAGCAGTCTCCGTAGCTGCGCCCTGTCGATGCCCTTTCCCTTCAGGCGGACCATCGTCAGCGTCCAGCCGCAACCATCGACGAGCCTCGCCAGCGTTCCGACCCGCGGATCTCGACGACCGGCTTCAATCGCAGCGATCGTCGGCTGAGGCACCCCGGTGCGCTGCGCAAGTTGTCGCTGCGATAAGCCGGCGGTACGGCGCACCGCGAAGAGTAGATCTGGGTACAGACCGCGTGGAGTGATCACGAATTCATTATCACGCAACAAGACTGTTCTTTTGGGGTTCTTGTGCGCGGATACTGCGCGGCTCCCTCATCAGGCGAGCGCGGAGGATCCTTGGATCGACACCTCGTTTGGCCGGAGCTTCTGAACGCGTGCGATCTCGGCGGTCTTGGGTCCGAGCTAGTCGCTGACGCTCGGGATCCGCGGGTCGAGCGCGTCGCGCACGGCGTCGCCAAGCAGGTTCACGCTCAGCACGACGGTCACGATCGCGAGACCCGGGAATACCGAGAGCCACCACGCAACGCGCAAGTACTTGCGCGCCTCCGAGAGCATCAGGCCCCACTCCGCCGTCGGCGGCTGCGCGCCGAGACCGAGGAAAGACAGCGAGGCGATCGAGAGGATCGCGGTCGCAAGGCCGAAGGTCGCGATGGTGATCGCGGGTCCGAGCACCTGCGGGACCAGATGCACGAACATGATCCGCAGGTCCGCCGCGCCGATGCTGCGCGCAGCTTCGACGTAGAGCTCGTTCTTCGTGTTCAGCACGGAGCCGCGCACGACGCGCGCGAAGCGGGGGATACCACCGATGCCGACCGCGATCATGACCTTCTCGAGACCGGTGCCGAGCACGGTGACGATCACGAGCGCGAGGAGGATCCCGGGGAACGCGAGCTTCACGTCGATGAACCGCATGAGGATGCGATCCGGCCAGCCGCCGAAGTAACCCGCGACCAGTCCGATGAGTCCGCCGATCGACGCCGAGATGACGACCGCGAGGATGCCGACCGAGAGCGACACTCGCCCACCATCGATCAGTCGCAACAGCACGTCGCGGCCGAAGTGGTCCGTCCCGAGCGCATGACCTGCCGTCCCGGGTGGCAGCAGCGAGTCGCGCAGGCTCTGCTGATACGGATCGATGGCGATGGCCAGCGGCACGAGGTACGCGATCACGACGAGCAGTGCGAGCACGAATAGCGCGGCCATCGCGACCCGGTCGCGACGCAGTCGCCACCACGCGCGGCGATACGGACCGGCGGGCGTCGACAGCTTGGGCAGCCGGCGCTGATCGGCGATGACCGCCGACACGATCGGCGAGCGCGCGATGTCAGGAGGCGGTACGGATCCGGGGGTTGAGGAAGCCATACGACACGTCCACGAGCAGATTCGCGAACACGTAGGTGATGGCGGTGAGAAGGATGATCCCCTGCACGAGCGGATAGTCCTTCGACAGGATCGCGTCGACGGCGAGCTGGCCGACGCCCTGCCGTGCGAAGACGGTCTCCACGATCACGCTTCCCGCGAGGAGGCGGCCGAGCTGGAGTCCGACCACGGTCACGACCGGGATCATCGCGTTGCGCAGCGCGTGACCGAGCACGACGGAGCGGTTCGGCAGGCCCTTCGCGCGCGCGGTGCGGATGTATTCACGCGACATCACTTCGAGCAGCGACGCACGCGTCAGACGCGCGATGAGCGCCGCGCCCTCGTAGCCAAGCACGACCGCTGGCAGGATGAGGCGATCGAACCCGCCGGAGCCGGTCGCGGGAACGAAGTTGAGCGACACGGAGAAGACGAGGATGAGGATCATCGCGGACCAGAAGCTCGGGAGCGAGACACCCGCCAGGGACACGATCATCACCGCACCGTCGACGGGCGTGTTGCGACGGAGCGCCGCGATGATGCCGGAGCTGATGCCGATCACGACGCTGATCAGCAGCGCCGCGAAGGCGAGCTCGATCGTGCTCGGCAGCCGCGCTGCGATCAGCTCGGTCACGGGTGCATGCCGGATGAAGGACTCGCCGAGATCGAGGCGCATCGCGCCGAACAGCCAGCGCACGTATTGCTGCCACAGCGGGTCGTCGAGGCCGAGCTGCGCGCGGATCTGCACGACCAGCCGCTGATGCTCCGCCGGATCGCCCACGCCGAACGCGGCCGCGCCCAGCATCGCGTCGATCGGATCGCCAGGGATGAGATGGAGGATCGCGAAGACGAGCAGCGACGCCAACAGCAGTACCGGGATCGTCTCGATCAGGCGCGTGAGGACGAACTTCGCCACGTCTCGCTTCTACGCCGCGTCGCGGCCGCGTCTTCTCCGCTCGATCTCCTCGGGCGGATGGACGTTCCGGAAGGTGAGGTACACGAGCCCGTCGTACAGGATCTTGAGCCCGCCCGCGATAAAGAACGGCAGTCCAAAGGCCGCCGCCGAGAGCGCCATGCCCGCGAACGTCGGCGAGATCGCGCTTGCGGTCGTCCGCGCGACGTTGGTGATGCCGGCCGTCGCGGTGCGCTCGTCGGGGTCGACCACGGCCATCGTGTACGACTGCCGCGTGGGCACGTCCATCTGTGACACGGTCTGGCGAAGAAGGAAGAACGCCACCGCGAGCCACGCGGTCGGCGCGAGGGGTACGAGGACGAGCAGCACGTTGGACGGCAGGTGTGTGAACACCATCGTGTTCAGCAGGCCGATCCGCTGCGCCAGCCAGCCCGCGGCCAGAAGCGATAGCCCCGAGATGATCCCGACCCAGAAGAAGACGACAGCGAGCTCGCCGATCGAAAGGCCCCAGCGCAGGTAGAACCAGTACGACACGACCGACTGCACGACGAGCCCGCCGGCGAACGCATCGATCGCGAACAGCCCCGACAGCCTCGCAACGGTGCCGGTGCTGCGGTGGATGCCGAGGAATCGCCGCTCGCCCGCCACATGCACGAGCTCCACCTTGGGGCTGAGCGTCAGGAAGATCAGTAGGTTCACCAGTCCGACGAGCGCGTAGAGGACGAACAGTGGGCGATATGCGTCGGCGCCCTGAAGGCCGAGCGACGCGAAGAACGCGACGCTCGCCGCGGCCAGTGACCCGAGCGCGCCCGCGAAGTAGGCGGCGGTGTTGTAGATGGAGAAGAGCCAGGTCCGCTTCTCATTCGGCGCGGTCTGCGGAAGCACCGCCTGTTCCACGGTCTGGAACACTCCGACCTCGGAGCTCGTAGCGCTGATCGTCCCGGTGAACGCGCCGAGCAGGAGCACCCAGAAGTTGTCCGTAAGCGCGAACACGATGCCGCCGAGGGCCATGAGCGCGGCCATGATCGCCACGGTCCGCCGGCGGCCGACGCGGTCGGCCACGAGCGACCAGAACACGGTCATCACCGCCGAGCCCGCGATCGCGGCGGTGAAGACGACCCCGATCTGTGTGGGATCCATGCCGAGCCGATCGAGATACAGCCCGAGGACAACGGCGAGATATCCGTACGCGAATGTGCGGAGGATGCGCGTGACGAGGAGCTTTTTGCCGTCGAGGCTGAGCCAGTCGAACACGCTGCCTCCTAGTCGCGCGCGGGTGGCGCGAAGCCCTTCTTCGCGAGATGCGCGCGCGTGCTGTCGCGCAGCTCGGTGATCTTCGCGACGGAGACCGGGGTGCGTCGGATCTCCGCGAGCGGCCGGACCGTCCCGGTGACCGCGCTTGGGTTCACCGGCGTCTCTCCGAACATGCGCGCGAGGAGTGTCTGAGTGTCGGCGGAAAGCAGGAAGTCGATGAATGCCTTTCCAGCGCCCTGACTCTTCGCGCCCTTCACCAGCGCGACGACATGAGCCTCGATGTGCGTGCCGAGTCCGCCGGGATCTTGGTCGAGCCACGCTTCGCCGACGGGATTGCCCTCCATGAGGAACACATGGAAGTTGGAGGAGTTCACGAGCGCCACCGCGTTGCGGTCGCGGATGAGCGCCTCGCGCGTCGCCTTGTTCGATTCGTAGGTTCGCAGTCCGTTGGCGAGAAGCCTATCGATGAGGCCCCAGGCGTAGTCGTCACCCTTCGCCGCACGGATCGAGCTGATCTGAGAGACCGTCGTCTCCTCGTTCGTCGTCGCCATCGAGATCTTGCCGCGGAATCGCCCCGTTGCGAGGTCCTCGAGCGAACGTGGCCACGACGCGGGGTCGGGGAGCACGCGACGGTTGACCATCGCCGTGCGGGGCCACGCTGTGAACGACAGCCAGGAATAGTCCGGCGCGCGCAGCCACTCGTCGTAGGCGAGCGCGACCTCGGCGCGGTACGGCTCGAAGATGTCCGTGCCACGCACCGCCTCGACGGCGACCTGGCTGTTCGTGATGAGAACGTCCGCCTGCGGATCGTCGCGCTCGTCGATAAGACGCCGCTCGACGTCGAGGTGATAGATCATCTCGACCTCGACCTTCGTATCGGTCAGACCTTCGAAGAGCCGATAGATCGGCGTCAGGTCCGGGCGGTTACGCCCGGAGTAGATCCGAAGGGTCGCGCGCGCCATTTACGCGGGGCTGGCCGCGGTGGCCACCGGTCGGAGCCGCTGTGTCGCTTCCTCGTAGATGTTCCAGATCCGCCGGTACTCGCCCTGGCACGGCGGACCCGCGGCGAGCCAGTAATCGCCGGTCGTGAGGTCGACGATGCTCGACGCGATCGTGTGGTAGCGATCGCCGGTCCCGTGTCGATCGTCGTCGTGCTTGCAGAGCGAGTTCGGGTGGCCGAAGTGGTCGCGGAGCGCGGTGGCGATCGCGATGCGCGCGCCGTCGGAGCCCTTCGCGTGTCGGACAGCCTGCAGCCCGCGCTGCAGTCGATCGAGGCGCCACAGCGAGTTCACCGAGAACGGACGGTAGGTTGCCGCGATCTGCTCGGGAACGAACGCGATGAAGTGGTTGGTGTGAACGAGGATCCCGTCGGTCGCGTACATCCAGCCGTGACGCGCCGGCGTCGTCTCGAGATCGATGCTGAAGCCGTCGCGGTGGGTGATCACGAGGTTCGTGCACACCGACTGCTTCGCATCGAAGACCGCCTTCAGCGCGCCCTGCATCTCGGTCGACTCGAGGATCTTGCGTCGGATGAACGGCTGCGGGATCGCGACGCCCTTCCCGAAGCGCGCCCCGAGTCCGTTGGCGTTGAGCGCGATGCCCGCGGAGTTCGCGCCGTGACGACCGATCTGGCCCGCCTCGGTCTGCATGAAGATCGTCGGCTTTCCCGGCTGCGTGACCTTCAGCAGGATCACGGTCTCGCCGGTCTCGGCGAGCCAGTCCCAGTTCTGCCCGGCGTAGGTGTGGCCGTCGGCCGACGCCTCCGGGAGGATCGCGTACGACGAGCAGCCCTCGGCGTTCTCCTCGGACTCCGCGAACGGGTTGCTGTGCGATAGCTCGCCTCGGGCGTTCAGGGCGAGAACTTCCTCAAACCGGATGCCGGCGCCCTCGGCGATGCCCCGCAGCTCCTCGCTGATGCCTGGGAGGAAGTCCTCGACGATCGGCGTCCACCGCGGTGCCTGTCGGAGTATCTCGTCCCAGGTCAGGCCGGAGGCTCGTTTGAAGCTCTGCTGGTAGAAGGCGATCGAGGTTCGGATCTGCGTGCGGGCGGCCTCGCCGTGCTGGCGCCCCACCTCCCGACGATCGCCGCTGACCTCGATCACTGGCAGTTCCATCGCACCGACCCCCTTGAAATGTGCCCGCAGCATACACTACAGTCCAGCGATGGCAGCGGCAGTAAACGCTACGATGAGCGGCCGCAGGCGCGAGGGTACGGCAGGCCGAAAGCGCGAAGAGAAGCTCGCGGCGTCACTCGACGAACGGATCGCCGCCAGCAGGCCCAGCCTAAGCCCGGCGGAAGACCGCGTCGCGACGTTCCTGGATCAGCACCGCGAAGAGGCGGTGTTCCTGTCCGCGGTCGACATCGCGCGGCAGCTCGAGACGAGCGACGCCACGGTGATCCGCGCCGTTCAGTCGCTTGGCTACAGCGGACTCCCCGCACTCAAGAGCGAGCTACAGGACGCCCTCCGCACGCGCGCGACGCCAACGCTGCGCCTGGGCCGGAGCATCGAGGATCTCGGCGACGACCCTGCGGTCGTTCTGGAGCACGTACTCGCGACCGAGATGCAGTTGCTGCAGGACGCGCGAGAGACGCTGCGCGGCGCCGATTTCGCGAAAGCGCTGAGGCTGCTCGGCGGCGCGCAGCGCGTCGTGATCCAGGGCCTCGGGCCGAACGCTCCGCTCGGTGAGTACTTCGCGGCGCGTCTGCGACGCATGCGGCGTCCAGCCGTCGCGGTCGGCGCGCGGGGCCAGGCGTTGGCGGACGCGCTGATCGACATGCGCCGGGGCGACGTCGTGATCGTCCTGGCGTACGACCGATCGAGCCCCGAGGCCGAGCTCACGCTCGAACGGGCGCGCGAGCTGAGGCTGCCCTCGATCCTCGTCACCGACACGCTGGGCCTCGCGCTCGCGGGGCAATTCACGGTCGCGCTCTCGGCGCGCCGCGCCGGCGGCGGCATGTTCCATCTGTCGGCGCTGACGATCGTCGTACTCGACGCGCTGTTGTTCGGTCTCGCGGGTCAGGATCGTGCGGCGGCGCTCGCGGCCGCCGAGGAGCTTCAAGAACTGCGCGCACGCATCGACAAGCGCGCGCTGGGGAGAGTGGAATGAGCACGCTCACGGAGACACGCACCGGTCTTTCGAGCTCGGAGATCCGCCGCCTTCGGGAGCAGTACGTCCCGAAGGGTCTGAACGTCGGCACGCCTGTCGTCGTCGCGCGCGCATCGGGCGCCGAGGTCTTCGATCCCGAGGGCAAGCGTTACCTCGACTTCGTGGCCGGCATCGGTGCGCTCAACCTCGGCCACCAGCACCCCGAGATCATCGCGGCCGTGCGCGAGCAGCTCGAGCGGTACGCGCACGTGTCGGCCCAGGTCGTGACCTACGAACCGTATGTCCGACTCGCGCAGGAGCTCGACCGGATCTTTCCGCGCGCGGTGGGCTCGACCGTCGCGACGAAGAGCGTCTTCGCCAACAGCGGCGCCGAAGCGGTGGAGAACGCGATCAAGATCGGCCGCGTCGCGACCGGGCGTGAGTGGATCATCGCGTTCCAGAACTCGTTCCACGGCCGCACCTACACGGCGATGACCGCCACCGGAAAGACGAAGAACTCCCGGATGGCCTTCATGCGCTCGACGACGCCGAACATCGCCCACCTCCCGTACCCCTATCCGTACCGGCCGATCGCGGACGTGGGTGAAGAGGAGCTCGCCGAGCTGCACGTGCGACTCTTCGAGCAGGCGCTCGAAACGAATCTCGCGCCCGAGCATGTCGCCGCGGTGATCATCGAGCCGGTGCAGGGCGAGGGCGGGTTCGTCGTTCCCCCGGCGCGTTTCCTGAAGCGCATCGCCGCGATCTGCCGCCGGCACGACATCCTGTTCATCGCCGACGAGATCCAGACGGGCCTGGCTCGCACCGGCCGGATGTTCGCCATCGAGCACGCAGGCGTGACGCCGGATCTGCTCGTCACCTCCAAGTCACTCGGCGCCGGCTTTCCGATCGGCGCGGTCACCGGTCGGGCCGAGCTGTTCGACGCGCTCGGGCCGGGCACGCTCGGGAGCACCTTCGGCGGCCACCCGATCGCGTGCGTCGCCGCGCTCAAGACGATCGAGATCATCGAACGTGACCGCATCGCGGAGCGCGCGACGGCGATCGGCGCGACGCTCCGCCGACGCTTTGACGCCATCGCGGCGCGGAACACGACCATCGGCGAGGTTCGCGGCATCGGCGCGATGCAGGCGATCGAGCTCGTGCGCGATCGCGCGACGAAGAAGCCGGCGCCCGAGCTGGTAGAGGCGGCGATTAAGCGCGCCTGCGACCGCGGGCTCCTGCTGCTGCGCGCCGGCCTTTACAGCAACGTGATCCGCACCCTCGTACCCCTGACGATCAGCGACGCGCAGCTCACCGAGGGCATTGACATCTTGGAGGGATCGCTCGATGGCTGATCGCACGCTGCTCTACCGACGTGAATTCCTGCGCCGCTCGGCGCTGGCGGCGGCCGGCGTCGCCGTCCTGTCCTGCACGCCGTCGGGCCTGACGACCGCGTCGCCGACGGTCAAGCCGTCGGCATCGCCGGTGCGCGGTGGCACGCTCACGTTCGGTCAGTGGGACAAGATCGATTCGATCGACCCAGCGCTCACCACCGGCGCGGCCGCGGGTGAGGTCGCGCAGAACATCCTCGATACGCTCGTCACGATGGACGCTGACCAGAAGTTCTACCCGGCGCTCGCGTCCAAGTGGACGATCGAGGACAGCGGCAAGAAGTTCACCTTCACCCTTCGCGACGGCGTGAAGACGCACGACGGCGGCACCATCACCGCCGATGCCGTGAAACGCTCGTTCGAGCGCATCCTCGACCCGAAGCTGAAGGCTGGTGCGGTCGTGTCGCTCGTAGGCCCGCTCGACATGATCACGACGCCGGACACGAAGACCGTGGTCTTCACCTTCAAGCAGTCGTATTACGCGTTCATGCTTCAGATCTGGCGATATTTCTTCGGCATCCTGTCGCCGAAGTACCTCGACACGCTCAAGCCGGGCGACTCGGCCGTCGCGCCGGTCGGCTCGGGGCCGTTCAAATTCGTGAACCGCTCCGCCGACGGCGTCGTCACTCTCGAGCAGTTTGCCGACTACAACTGGGGGAACGACCTCACGGTCAACAAGGCCGTGCCCTTCCTCCAGACGGTCAAGTTCCGCGCGATCACCGACGCGTCCACGCGCGTCGCGACGCTCGAGTCGGGCGAGAACCTGCTCATCGACGAAGTCACCGAGGCGGACTACGCGCGCCTCAAGGCGGACAGCCGCTTCACGTTCGTCAACTCGCTGCGGGCGAGCCACACCCTCGGGTTCTTCATGAACGTCACGCGCGCGCCGACCGACGACAAGGCCGTGCGTGAGGCCGTGAACTGGGCCATCGACCGCAAGTCGATCGTCGAGAAGCTGTTCTTCGGCGTTCACAAGGTCTCGGTCGGTCCGCTCTCCGAGGGCGTCTGGGCGCGCCTGCAGGAGATCGAGACCAGCTTCAACTTCGATCCTGCGAAGGCGAAGACGCTCCTCGAGAACGCCGGCTGGAAGGTCGGGGCCTCCGCGCCGATCCGCGAAAAGAGCGGGCAGAAGCTCGAGATCCTGCTCGCGACGTTCCGCAGCCCGTGGAGCGAGATCGCGGAAGCGATGCAGTCGCAGCTGCGCGACGTCGGCATCGACCTGAAAGTCCAGAAGATGGAGCGCGGTCCGTATCTCGACTACGTCCGCGCGTACAAGCACAACATGGCCGCCACCGCGTCGACGAGTGTCGATCCTGATGGTGTGCTTCGCATCGTCTACCACTCGTCTGGCCGCGGGTCCGGGAGCAACTTCGCGAATGTCAACGATCCCGCGCTCGACGCGCTCCTCGTAAAGGGTCAGGGCCAGGAGCTCGGGACCGCCGACCGCAAGAAGACCTATGAGGACGCGCAGCGCAAGGTCATGGAGATCCTTCCGTATGTCGGAGTCATGAGCCAGGTGCGGGTCGAGGCGATGTCGACGAAGGTCCACGGCTTCAAACCCGGCCCGGACGGTCTCACCGGTGCACCACTGAACGACGTCTGGGTGGATAAATAATGGATCTCGTCACACTCGCGATCGCCGCGACCCCGGCGTTCATCGCGAGCGCGGTCGAGTTCGTGGAGGCGACCACCATCGTGCTCGCGGTCGGCATCACGCGCGGCTGGCGCGCTCCGCTGGTCGGCACCGCGCTCGCTGCGCTCACCCTCGCGGTGATCGTCGTCACCCTTGGCGTTGCGCTCGTTACCGTCGTCCCGGAGAAGCTCCTGCTCGGCGTGGTCGGAACGCTGCTCCTCCTCTTCGGCCTGCGCTGGCTGCGCAAAGCGGTGCTTCGCTTCGCGGGCATCGTTGCCCTA